>Ga0209086_10000056_pt1 | contig 98393 bp, 172 predicted proteins | sample M_130207_XF_Meta_FD_187312 | JGI IMG/M metagenome (GOLD analysis project Ga0209086, IMG submission 187312) | Freshwater microbial communities from Lake Montjoie, Canada to study carbon cycling - M_130207_XF_MetaG (SPAdes) (version 2) | ecosystem: Environmental > Aquatic > Freshwater > Lake... | reverse complement strand
TTTTCAGGGGTCTTGATTTTTTAAAGTAGGTTACTTATTATTCACCTCTTCAAATTCCACATCGGAACCGTCAAACTCCATATTATCCATTTGTTCACTTACCTGACTGTATAGGTCCTGTGAAATCTTTTGGAATTTCAAGTTCACCTCATCAGTTAATGATTTAATGGTTTCAATTTCTTTTTTACCGTAAGCCTCTTTTAATTGTTCAAGAGTTGATGTAATCTCTGATTTTTGTTCCTCAGAAATTTTGTCTTCCAAATCCTTTAATGATTTTTCAACGTTGAATATTGTTCCGTCAGCGGTATTCAATACATCGGCTTCTTCTTTTGCTTTTTTATCAGACTCGGCGTTTAGTTCGGCCTCTTGTTTCATTTTCTCAATCTCTTCTTTAGATAAACCTGAAGAAGATTCAATTCTAATTGATTGTTGTTTGTTTGTTGCTTTATCAACCGCAGATACGTTAATAATTCCGTTTGCATCAATATCAAAGATAACTTCAATTTGTGGAATACCTCTCATTGCTGGTGGTAAACCATCCAAGTGGAAACGACCAATTGTTCGGTTGTCTCTCGCCATACTTCTTTCCCCTTGGAGAACATGGATTTCAACTGAAGGTTGGTTGTCAACTGCCGTTGAGAACACCTGTGATTTTTTAGTTGGGATTGTTGTGTTTGATTCAATCAATTTAGTCATTACACCACCCATGGTTTCAATACCAAGAGATAATGGGGTAACATCCAATAATAGAACGTCTTTCACATCTCCCGCTAACACACCTCCTTGAATCGCGGCACCAAGTGCAACAACCTCATCAGGATTCACTCCTTTAGACGGTTCTTTACCAAAGAATGATTTAACTGCGTCCTGGATAGCAGGAATACGAGTAGAACCACCAACTAAGATAATTTCATCAATATCACTTGTTTTTAATCCCGCATTTTTTAATGCTGACTTACAAGGTGCAATTGTTCTCTGAACTAATGAATCAACTAATTGTTCAAATTTAGATTTTGATAAACTTCTAACCAAGTGTTTTGGAATACCGTCAACAGGCATGATGTACGGTAAGTTGATTTCAGTAGAATTGGTTGATGACAACTCAATTTTTGCTTTCTCAGCCGCTTCACGTAGTCGTTGTAACGCCATCGCATCTTTAGTTAAATCAATACTGTACTCGTCTTTAAATTCATTAACCAACCAATCAATAATTGCTTGGTCAAAATCATCTCCACCAAGGTGTGTATCACCATCAGTAGACAATACTTCAAATACTCCGTCACCAAGTTCTAAAACTGATACGTCATGAGTTCCACCACCACAGTCAAAAACAACAATCTTCATTTCTTTTGTCATTTTATCAAGACCGTAAGCCAATGCCGCTGCGGTTGGTTCGTTGATAATACGTTTAACTGTTAATCCCGCAATTTCACCCGCTTCTTTAGTTGCTTGACGTTGAGCGTCATTAAAGTATGCAGGAACCGTAATAACGGCCTCAGTTACCTCAGTCCCCAAGTAATCTTCTGCGGTTTGTTTCATTTTTTGTAAAACCATTGCCGAAATTTCTTGAGGTGAGTACATTCTGTCTTCGATTGAAACTCTTGGGGTGTTTCCGTCACCCTTAACTACTTTATAAGGAACTCGTCCTACTTCACCCTTACTTTCGTCAAAATTAGACCCCATAAAACGTTTAATTGAGTAAACCGTTTTATCAGGATTCGTAACCGACTGTCGTTTTGCTGGGTCACCGATTTTTCTTTCACCACCTTTAATAAATCCAACAATAGAAGGCGTGGTTCTTTTTCCTTCACTGTTTGTAATAACAACAGGTTCATTTCCTTCCATGACTGCTACGCATGAATTTGTTGTTCCTAAGTCAATACCAATAATTTTTCCCATTTTTTTAATTTTTTTGTAATAATAGAATTTTTTTGTTATGGAGTCAAGTCCAAACAATTATGTTAAATTATATGCCAAATGAAAAAAACTGACAAATTGTCAGTTGTAAAAAATAAAACCTGACAAAATAGGTTAATTAGGATTAAGAGAGTAAAGTTTGTTGAATTTCTTTTTTAGGTTCGTTCCCGCATTGTTAATTCTTGGTTGGAATCTCTTCATTAAATCAAGAAGATGTGCTGACTTTTCAATACGTTTATTCGGTTCTAACCCTTGAACTTTATGTTGGATATAATAATCCTGTAGGAACCATTTATATAGATTACTTAATATGGATACTATTTGATTTGGATTATGTTCCTCAATCCGTTGGACTAATACGTCAAACATGGCGTCGGCATTAAACTGCTCCATTATGGTCGCTGCTTGGTAATACCTGTGTTTTTTGAACTCTTCAAATGGTTGTCTAAGTCTAACACTATACATTTCTTGAGTCATTGCCCTCATTTCATAGGGTTCTGAAAAATATACCATATTCATGAATTCATCCCATACTTCAAATATGGCTCTTGGTATGTTGTAATTTTTTCTCCCTGAATGACTTAGTGAAGTGTTAATCACACCAGCACCACTCAATGACCTTTTATAGAATTCTAACATATGATTACATTCATGAGCGATTGTGTCTCTTAAATCCATTAATAAATTATCAATTAAATCAGGGTTAAAGTCTTTATTAATAAACACATCAAATACAAATTTAGCGTTTAAAACATCATCAAGTTCTTTTAAAACTCTTTTAGGTAAATCCTTACTTGGTCTTTTAATAAATGAATAATCACCAACAGTTGATTCAATCTGTTCTGCGGCACCACCCGTCGCAAAATCAATACTCATTTGTGATGTTGGTTTACTATTTAAATTTAAATCAATTCTCATCTCTTCAATTGGAAACTCAATGTAAGAATCCAAATCATCTTTCCATACTCGTGATAAATCTTTTATACCTATCGTTATTTTTTGAGTACTTGTTCTCTTATGTCTTATCGCAAAATCAATTACGTAAGGAGTTAATTTTGTGTTGATAATATTTGCATAGTCAACTGAGGCACGAGACACTCCCATGTCTTCATTCAACAACGTTTTAAACTGACTTTCCTGTACAATTATCCTCATACTAATAAATATACAAATTTTTTGTTGTAAGTGTTTATTTTTCAAACTTTATTAGTATTTATTTGAAAGTATGAAAACAAACAACAATAACATATAATAATGGAATCCTCCTTCGGGAGGATTTTTTTTTGCCCCTACGTAAATAAAATAAAAACAAATATACAATTATGAAACAAACAAAAGTTTACAATGAACTAGTCCAAAAACTTAGAACGTTCTTCTTGGATAAAGGATTTATTGAGGTCCCGACTCAATCAAGATTATCAATTTTAGCCGCTTGTGAGAATCCTCATTCGGTTAAAACATTTGAATACGGTGGTGAAATTTGGCCGTTACCACAAACAGGGCAAATGTGGTTAGAACATGAATTACTTAAAAATCCTGAGTGGGAGGGTGTGTTCTGTGTCTCAACATCATATCGTGAAGAGAAGAATCCAATTCCAGGTCGTCATGAAATGATTTTCCCAATGTTTGAATTTGAATCTAAAGGAACTATGACCGACTTACATAATTTAGAAAAAGAACTTTTAATGTATCTTGGTTTTGATGAACCAAAGTCAGTTGCTTATGAAGGTATGTGTACAAAATACGATACTCAAATATTAGAAGATGAACACGAGACTAAAATGTGGAAGGAAATTAGCGAGGTTGTTTCATTGGAACACTTCCCGTTAAGAACAAATCCATTTTGGAATATGAAACACGGAACCAATGGAATCTTCAATAAGATTGACGTTATTCTATTTGGTCAAGAAACTATCGGTAGTGCCGAGAGAAGTTGTGACGTAGAAAAAATGAGAGAGATGTTCTATTCAATTGAAGGTGGAAGATATTCTGACAAGTTGTTTGAATTATTCGGTAAAGAACGAGTTGAGAAAGAACTTGAGGAATTTTTATCGTACAACTTTTTCCCAAGATTTGGTGGTGGAATTGGTCTAACGAGACTGGCAAGAGCTTGGGATTTAAATTCTATTGATTTGGCAGTTATCTAAATTTTTTGTATCTTTGTAAAATATGGCAAAGAAAGTTAATCCAAAAGAAGTTGAACACAGAAAGTGGGAACGAGTTTATGAAGATGAAGACCATATCTCTATATGGAGATATGATAGTAAAAAAAGTCTAATTAATCCTTGCGAAGTAGAGATTAAATACAAAAACGAAAAAAAACCAACGGTTAAAAGAAGGGGTGAGGAAAATTAATCCTTACCCCTTTATATTTATTAGTATGAAATTAATTGGTTTAATTAAAGAAGAAACTATCAAAACCCAAGCGATGAAACATTATCGTGATATGGGTGTCAGCAAACAAGAAGCGGAAGAAGGTTTTGAGGAATTAACAAATTATATTAAAAAACTTCCTGAGACTGTTAAGTTATATAGAGTAATTGCAGTAGATAATAAGGATGATATCAATACAAACGAATTAGGTTCACATTACTCAACAAGTAAAAGAGATTTATTAGATTCTCACACATATGTTACAGGTTCAGGAGATGAATATTACATTATCTCCGTTAAAGCACCTAAAAAGTTAATAGATACTAAAGAAACAATACTTAATAGAATCCTATATCCTAATGAACAGGAAATTACTTTAAAAAATAAAGGTCGTGGTGTTGAGGTCATTTCAATTAGAAAAGTTAAACGTTAAGAATCCTTTTCTTTAGATGCGTATTTAACACCCATGATGGTCCCAATAATACTAAACGCATTGGTTAATAAAATCCCAAACATATTTGACCATGTGGACCCAATAATCTGAGTATCTTTATTCATAAACAAAGAAATCATATACATGACGGTTGTTATTATACCAACAGTTATAATAACACCTAACGCAACTTTTACGATAGTTCCAATTAATTCAGTTTGACTTTTTTTCTGTAACAAATCCAAATCATTCATTGCTTCACGTTTAGCGTTTTCCGCTTCTATACGAGCTTGTTCAGATTTAATCATTGCTTCTTGTAACTCTACACTAATCCTTTGATTGTCCTCTTTCCAAGAAATTAATTCACTATTTTGTAATTCAATTTGAGTCTTAGATTCTTCAACATTTGTTAAAGTATCTTGTAACTCCGTCATTATTCGTTGATTCTCTAAATTTAATTCAGAAAGTTCTTTATTTTGTATTTGGACTTGTTTTGTTATGTCCAATCTTCTTTTTCTTGATTCTTTGTCTTTTGAAATGCAGAAATCAATATATTCTTTAAATTCATCATTATCAGAAGTATCAATTACTTTGGCGATATTACCCTCAAGGGTAATATTTTTTAATCTGTTTAAATCAATTAATTGTTGTTGACTATTTTTATCAAATACTATCATTTATATACTTTAAATGGTGCAGTTCTATTTTTATACCCCTCATAATCTTTTCTAAACTCTTCTAACCTTGGTTCAATATCATCAGATTTAATTATCCAAAATTGAGCTCCCGATTGAATCGCTTTAGCTTGTTCTTCAGGTTCATTACTTGAAGATATAATACCTATAACAACATTATTGCCGTATTCAAAATTAACCTTACGGATAAGCTCAATACCGTCAAAGGACGAACCGATTATATTTAAATCCACAAACACACATTCAGGTTTACCGTTTGGATTCTTTTGCCAATCGGCAAATAATTTAGCGGCCTCGTCAGAACTATTTAAACTTTTTAATGACAAAGTAATGTCTAATAAGGAACAACTATCCTCAAAAACCAAGTGGAATAAGTCCTCATCATCCACTAACAAAATTGAATCAATCATATTTTTTCTTTTTTTATTTTATTTTTATTTTCATTTTAGTACCAATTTCATTCTTCTCACAAGTAATCTTAAACTTATGTTCTTCCAAGATTGCGACACAAATATTTAACCCTAACCCAGTCCCAGATTCTTTTTGACCTTCTTTTCTTGTATAAGGTTTGGATAAATAATTAAAATCGTCTTGGGTAATACCTCTACCGTTATCTTGTATGACAACTGAATCATCGTCACCATAGACCTTAACAAACTTTGTTTCGGAGTCATTATATTTTAAGCCATTCCTAATTAGATTATCAACTGCGGTACAGAACAACGGTTCATTAAGTTCAAGGGTTGGTAAATTATCGTCTAATATCACCTGACTTATATAAGCCGTTGATGATAAATAATCTGCAAGAATATTTTTTACATTACATTCGGTCTTGTTTAATACCACATCTTTCTTAACTAGATTGGTAAACTCATAAACCCCTTTATAAACTTTTTGTGAGTGTTTAAGACCTTCCTTAATCATTTTAAGTGGTGCCTCAATTTTAAGGTTAGTTATATCTTCTTGAGATAATCTTCTTTCTAATGAGTTAACTCCTCTTGGCATATAAGTATTAATCCCTGAGTGCATATCATGTCTTAATATTTTAGCGGCATGTTCTAAGTATGTATTTTTCTTTTCAATCTCCTTCTTTTGTTCATACGAAGTGGTGATGTCTGTGGCGATTTTCATAACACGATAAATTTTACCATCTGTACCAAGAATAGGATTATAAGTCGCTTGTAGATATACTAAAGACCCATCTTTTTTGACTCTAGTAATTTCCCCTGTAAATAATACACCCTCATTTAGAGCCTTCCAAAAAAGAGAATATTCCTCACTATTTAAATGTTCTTCCTCTATAAAAATTCTATGATGTTTCCCAACTACTTCATCTTGTGATGAATATCCCATAGTATTTAAAAATAAGTCGTTGGCAAAAATAATGTTCCCTTGTAAATCAAACTCAATAACTGCGTTAGATTTATTTATTGCATTCATTCTGTTACGAATCTCAACTTCTTTTCTTTTAAGTTCTGTAACGTCTTGTCTAATTGATGAAAACCCGTCTAACTTACCATTCTTATCGAATTTTGCTTTGATGAATGTGTCAACGTAATATAATTCTCCTGATTTTCCTTTATTGGTAACAACGTCATTCCATATCTCACCTTTCATTACGGTTTCATACATCCTTCCCCAATAACCGTCAGGTTGTAACCCAGAGTTTACAATAACATGGTCCTTACCTTTAACCTCATCTAAAGACCAACCCGATACGTCCTCAAATTTTTTATTAACATAAGTTATTTTACCATACTTATCGGCAACAGAAACAATTGCGGCACTATTTAAAAAATTTTCAGTTTCTTTATTTATTCTCAATAAATCATTTCCTTCTTTAACTGAATAAGTAAAACTATAAAGAGATGATAATAGTTGTGCAAAATCAACCTCAGAACTATCCCACTCTCTAAGTGTTAGTGACTCAATACAAATTACCCCAATGGTTTCCCCTTTATAAATAATAGGAACATCTAACATAGATTTTACCCCAAGAGGTTTTAAATACGTTTCGGTAAAACAAGAAGTCGCTTGGTGTATTTCGGCATCATTTGCAATGATAATTGGGTTTTCTAATAACGCTAAGAAATAGGATTGGAAATCTTTTTTATAAAGTGTTATGTCTTGATACCAACTGTTTTCAGATTTAATATGTAATTGTTCACATATAATTTCAGACTTATCTTCATTGTATAACCATATTGAACACCTATCGGCATTTATTGATTCCGTAACTTCTTTAGTTAATACTTTAGCACCTTCAGTTGTATTACCTTCATAAAATAAAGGATTGTGTGATTGGGAGATAAGTACCTTATTTAATTTTTTAGTATAGTCAAGATGTTTTATCATAATAATAAATATACGTTAATACTTTACTTTTCATTATTATAAATATTTATAATAAAAAACATTATGACTAAATTAGGTTCAAAAGGAGATGTTGTTAAACAAATCCAACAAAAATTAGGAATTTCCGCAGATGGTAACTTCGGTCCTGGTACTGAAAAATCTGTGAAAGAATGGCAAACAAAAAATGGATTAACTGCCGATGGTATTGTTGGTCCCTCAACTTTAGAGAAGATGGGAATTACTTCAGTAATTAAAGAAGACGTGGTTATCCCTTCAGGAGGTCCTTTAAACCTTGAAAAATTGAAGGGTCATATTCCTGATTCGGTAATAACACAAATCCCTGAGGCAGCGTCTAAATTTAACATTACCAATAACTTAAGATTGGCTCACTTCTTGGCACAATGTGGTCACGAGTCAGGTAATTTTAAAGCGGTTAGTGAAAATTTAAATTATTCTTCAGATGGATTAAAGAAAATATTTGGTAAGTATTTTCCTGGTAATCTTTCAGAATCTTATGCTAAACAACCTGAAAAAATCGCATCAAGAGTTTACGGTAGTCGAATGGGTAATGGTGATGAATCAACTAAAGAAGGTTACAAATTTAGAGGTAGAGGTTTTATCCAATTAACGGGAAAATCTAACTACACAAGTTTTACTAAATTTATTGGTGAAGATTGTATCTCAAATCCTGATTTAGTTGCTACGAAATATCCGTTAGCATCCGCAGCTTTTTTCTTCAACAATAACAACCTATGGTCTATTTGTGATAAAGGAGCATCTGATGATGTTGTAACACAAGTAACTAAAAGAGTAAATGGGGGGACATTAGGTCTCGCAGATAGAATTAAACACTTTAAAGAGTTCTATTCTTTATTGTCATAAAAAAAATCCCTCAAACGAGGGATTTTTAATTTTATAGGAATTCTATCTCATTAGTTTCAGGATTCCATTCAACAGTCATTGGTTTGTTTTCGTATGTGTATCTCTCACCTAATACCGCCGCGTTAAAGTAATGAGTATCACCATCAAACATATAACCAAAACCTGAGTGGATATGACCACATACATGAATTTTTGGTTTGATAGTTTTAATTCTTTCACCAAGTAATTCACAACCCAAGTTCATTGGATTACCAATTACTTTATCCAAATATCCCCAAGCAGGTCCGTGAGTTACCAAGATATCAACATCAGGAATAATCATACCCCATTTTGATTTTAGTTCTTCACCATTGCGAGGAAGATTAAACGCCCAATTATAGAATTCAGGTTGCCAAGGACTACCCCAAATCTTAACCATTTTATCATAGTCTTCCCCAACCATCAAAAGGTCATCTTGTAGATAATCAATTGTTTTGTAAGAATTAACTATCTGTAATGATTTCTCAGAGTTGTCTTGGAATCCCCAATCGTGGTTTCCTGCGATGAACACTTTGGTATCGTAGTTATCTAACTTATCAAACCATTTACAGAATTCTGTAATTTCGTGTTCATATCCCATTGAGGATAAATCACCCGCATGAATTAACAAATCACCACCAGGTAAATCTCCTGTAATGTGTTTGTGTTTAGTGTGTGTGTCAGATATAAATGTTATTTTCATGATACTAAAAGTGCTATTACAGTTATTAATACGAACCAACCGATAAGGGCCCAAATTTCTTTATTATTTTTCATTGTACAAATATAAGGTTTTTTTTTCAATCCCACCAACCTCTAAGACCACTTCCGTTAAATTCTTCTGACCATTCTTTATCTTTATCAAATTTAGAATAGTCTTGACCTTTAAGTAGTTCAAAAAGTTCGTTCCATTCCGACTCTTCAATTTCACGACTTCTATCAAAAATTTTACGGTTGTGTTCTTTTTCCTCCTCAGTTTCTTTATCAACTAAACGACTAAAACCTGGTTTATCCTCAATGTCCTCAAATTCCCAAGGATGATGTATTAGTTCACCAAGTTCTGATTCTGACATTTCAATGTAAGAATCGTTATTATAGTTTTGAATTAACTTAATAACTCGTCTCATAGCGTCTACTTTCTTAAGACGAGATTCATCCACCTCAAGTCCATTCTTCTCTAACTTATTAGACATATGAATGAGCCCGTCCTCAGTAAATTTTAGCAAACCGTGATGGTCCCACCAATAGTGACCCCATAAACCTCGTCTAAACCTCCATATATTCCCAAAAAATCTTGGTAGGTCATAACGAAATAATTCGTATGTTTTGTACCACCAAGTGTTATGTCTTTTTATCACTTTGAGACTGTCCCAAAATGTATCTGCAAATCCTACTTTCATTTTATTAATTTTTACAAAGGTAATACTTTTTTATGAATAAAAAAAGGCCCATTAAAAATAATGGACCTTTTCTTGGATATATAGAGGCTCTCTGATGAGAGTGATAGTGTTAAATAAATATAGGTTTTTTTAAAAAAGTATCAATATTAGATTGATTATGAATGATTTTTTCTAATTGTTAAAATTTTATCACCCATTAATCTGTTAAAACCATGAACGAGTCTTATTTTTCGTTCATCCGACATTTCGTCAGACCATTTTTTAATAAATTGTTTGAATAGGTTATTACTAACCATCACTTGTGGTTCAGTATTACAAGATTCTAATACTTCAATAACCCAAGAGTATTCATTCTGTAATTTAATAAATTCCATATTGTTTATTTTTTAAATAATTGATTCAACTTGTTAGCCATTTCCTGAATATCTTTAATGTCAGGTTGTTTCATGTTTGGTAACGGATTCTTAATGTTCTGTAAAGTCTTGAACATTGTTTTACCGTATTTCTTCCACCAAAGATACAACATAATTGTGATTGTACCAAGGATTAGAACTAATAAAGTTAAGATAATATTTAAAAACATAATTTTAGATTTTTCAAAATGTTAAACCAAAAAAACTACATAATCAATCAGAAATGATTAAATCTAAAAATTTTTTAATTGTTCTTCTTAATATCTTCTCATCATAATCAGGAAAATTATACACCATATCGTGATATATTTTACCAACTAAATATTTTTTGTTTCTTTCAACAATATGAGTTTTATCATCAACCAATACATAGTGCATTCCGTTAAAGAACTCATTACTAATCTTTGTTACAGGATAGTTTCTACGTAGATATGTAAAAATCTTAGGGTCGGTATCGTCCTGATACTTACTTAATATATCCTTTTTTTCGTCTTCTGTTAATATAAACCTTCCCATACTTATAAATACATCTATACTTATAAAGATATGAGAAATTGTCTTACAGTTCTATTAAATATTGTTTTTCAAAAGGATTTGGAGTTTTATTACGGTAAAGGTTCTATAGTTGAGGTTAATGAATTTAAATATTGTACTTCAACTAAAACATATATTGTTGATTGTAAATTACAAGCCACCGATGTTGAATTACTTTGTGAAATGAATGTTGATGGTCTAAAATCACTCATACATGAATCCATGAAATATACGGGTATTAATAGACCAAAAATCACATTAATTACTTCTTACGACATAATTAAATGATTTTTTATTTGATTATTGGTTTTATTTCACTTATGTTTTACTAAAATTTAAACAAAATGAAAAAAATTGAAAACGGGAATACCGTAACAGTAAACTACACAGGTAGATTAGAAGATGGGACAATTTTTGATTCTTCATTGAATGAAGGTCGTGAGCCATTAACCGCAATTTTGGGTGAAGGTAAACTTATCAAAGGTTTTGAATCAGGGTTGATTGATATGACTGAAGGTGAGAAAAAAACAGTTGAGATTGAGTCTGTTGATGCTTACGGTCCATACCGTGATGAAATGGTAACAGATATCCCTAAAACACAAGTTCCTGAAGGAGTTCAAGCTGGTGAAACACTACAAGGAATGAGCCCACAAGGTCCTGTTATGGTTAGAATACTTGAGGTTAATGAAGACACTGTTAAGATTGATGCAAATCATCCATTAGCGGGTCAAAAATTAATCTTTGACTTAGAAGTTGTTAGTATTGCATAATCAACAAACCACTCTAAATCTAAAAATGTCCATAAGTCCTATGGACATTTTTTATTTGATACTATGGGGTTTTTTACCTATGTTTATAAAAACAAATAAAAATAAATATTATGAGCGAAAAAATGAAAACTATTTTAGAGAATGGTAAAAAAGTGTTAAAAAACTTAACAATTTATGGTATTATCATCCTTTCTTGTTTAGCGTCTTTCTTCATCGGATTTTATTACAATAAGGTTACTACAAAGGAACCTGAGGTAAAAATTGAAGTGACGAAGGTTAAGAAAAATGAAGTTAACTTGGCGGTGGACCAGAATAACAACTTAATCATCATTGATGTTAAGTCAGGAAATTACACTATTTATGAAGATTCAGTTGGTAATACAATTTTCTCTTTATATGCCAAAAATGTGTGGGGTCAACACACTCAAGTTATTAACCCTTAAAAATTAAAAACATGAAACCTCAAAAAATTTTATTAACCGTTCTTTTTTCAATCGCAATGATAGTCCTTTTATGTTCTCTTGAGGTGAAACCTGATGTGGAAGATAAAAATTCTGAGGTAGTTGAGTTTGGACATGAAGGTGATATTAATAAACCAACTTCTATGGTCATGTACGAGAACTTGGAGAAATATTCTAAGGAGTATAACATCCCAAAATATATTATCTATAATATTGCGTTCTTAGAAACTCGTTATGAAGGTCCATTTGATTGGACATACGACCCCGCAAGAACGTCTTGTGTTGGAGCGGTGGGGCCAATGCAGATTATGCCGTCAACCGCAAACTCAATACACAAAACAAGTATCCCTGTCTCCAAATTAAAAACTGATGTTGAGTTTAATATTAGTACAAGTGCTAAGTTATTACGGAAACTTTATAATAAGTACAGAGATTGGGCAGTAGTGTGTGGTTGTTATAATACGGGAAGACCTATTATCAATGGGTACGCTCGTTTTTGTGAATCAAATAGAAATTATCAAAAGAATTGGGTGTATCTAAAATATTAGTCGTACATTTTATCCTCATCCTTAGGGAATTTTTTTTCAAACTTTTTCATCATTTGTCCTGATATTGCGTTGGCCTCATCTTCGTTTTGACCACCAATATCGGGACCATGTTTTCTCTTTAGAATGTTTCGTTGATATTCATGTACCCATTCATGAGCAACTGTTCTTAAAATGTCTCGGTTAATTCTTCCTTTACTTAGTACATGTAATTCATTATCCGCAGTTCTTGACCCTGTTGTCATACCTCCAATTCTATCACCTAAAAATACAATAGTAATATCACTTTTTATTGGATATTCTTTTTGTAGGTACTTAATGAACTTGTTGTAGAATTCATACTCGTCTTTAGCAATTCCTGAATCTCTATGTATAATTGTAACTTTCATGTTATTATAAATATAATGGTACACCATTAATGATAAACATATATTTATAATAAAGTAAAAAAATGAAAAGTAGATTGTTAATTACCGAGAACGAAAAAAATCAAATTAAAACATTGTACGGTTTGAATGAACAGGTTAATGGATTTCAAGACCTACTTAATGTGTTTAGTGGTTCATTAAAAGATATTTTAAAACCATCAAGTGGAGACACCAAATCAAAAGACGGTGATAAATCTGAATATGATTCAACAGGAATATCAACAACTACAGGTAAGGTAGATATTAGTAAAGGTAATTTTGATGGTGAACAACAAAAAAACATTTCACATTTGATTGATGAGATGAATAAGGTAGGTATTACCAACCCAAATACTCAAATCGGTATTCTATCAGTTATTTCAAAAGAAAGTGGTTTTAAACCAAAAAGTGAAGTATCATACGCCAACACATCTAACTCAAGAATCAGAAGTCTTTTTGGTAGTAGAGTTGCAAAACTTTCCGATTCAGAGATGGATGGACTTAAAAGTGACCCAAGAAAATTCTTTAATTTAATTTATGCAAAAACTGTTGGTAACCAAGGAGGTGAGGACGGTTGGAATTATAGAGGAAGAGGTTTTAATCAGTTAACAGGTAGAAAAAATTACGAGAAGTATGGTAGTATGACTGGGGAGAATTTAGTTAGTGACCCTGACCTTTTAAACAAACCTGAAGTGGCGTCTAAAGTGGCTTTAGCGTTTTTTACCAAAGGTAAATCACCTTCATCATTTCCTGATTTTACCGACAAGATTGAAGCCGCAAAATATTTTGCGGACATCAATGCTGGTGGACATACAAGTAGTCATAGAGGTAATGCGGTTGCCGCGGCTGACAAATTTAGTGTTAAATCCGATTCAGTAGCTTAAGAATTAACCAAAAACTTATGTGGTATGTGTAAAAAAGTATTTTATCAAACATTACAATAAATACTTAAACGTATTAATTTCCAAACCCCATTTTACCACCACCTTTAATGGTTGGGGTCTTTTTAAGACCTTCTAAATTCTCCATAGTTTCTTCAAAAGTTCTACCCATCACGATTACAGAAATAACAACTTCTTTCAAGTGAGATAGTGACATTCCATCAGTCTTTCGTATCCATTCATCAATGTTGATATTTTTTAAATCGTTATCATTTAATTTATGGTTAATGTAGGCTCTTCGGATTTCCTCATTAGGTAATTCCACTTTATATCTTCTATCAAAACGAGATGGTCTGTTAGTAATTCGTTCTTGTAATTTTTCAGGATAGTTAGTTGTTGCAATATATACAACACCTTCAATTTGTTTAACACCGTCAAGAATATTCAATAGTCTTGCAGTTTGACTTCTACCTTCACCTGCCAATGAATCAATATCTTCTAATAAAACTATCAAAGGTCGGTTAGGTTCAACTTTTCTAAACGTCGCAATAAATGACGTAAATCTATCAACATCTTCCTCATCTTTAACGTTAATAACAATTCCATCTTTCTCTATTAATTGTTGAGAGATAAGTTGAATTATTCCTGATTTACCACATCCTGGTTCACCATACATTAGGATACCTCTTTTATGAATGAAATTGTATTTTTTATATACATCAACTCTATTCCAAAAGTTATCAATATCCTTTAAAATATCCGTAATTTCATAAGACGGTAGATGATATAATTCATCCGTTTTAAATGGTTGTTTCTTAAGAGTAAACGTTGATAAACTACTGTTCCATCCAATCTCGTAAACACCTGCAGGGACTTTAGGAACTGTCACATATGCGGGAGCGTATTCATCATTTTTTAGATTACTCCAACAAGAAGGAATATCAAAATCTTTATGTTCTTCATCATCAATCATTGTTGTTTCAACATCGGGATATTCATCATGAGGTTGTTCAAGTTCCATAATCATTTTTCTTATAGTTTTGTTTTTAATTTCGTGGTCATTTTTCATTTTGTAATTCCTCCCAATCTTTTCTTTTTATTGCAACTCTAATACCATCAATAGTACAGAATACCTCTTTGTCAAAAATCTTATGGTCTTTTAAATTTTTAGGGTTCACATTAATTTTATTATAATAAACACTTTCGTTGGCAAATCTAACATAGACTTCTTTTTTCATGAGTTAATTAATTACATCAACCAAGTATTGTCCTGAACCTAATTTTACTCTATAACAACCTTTTTGATTGTCCATTTCATCAATCCAATTCTCCCAATTTTGTTCAAGTAATTTAACGAATGTATCATTATTACCTCTCTCTTTATATCTTTGGATATACTCGTCTTTTAAACCCATTTCAGGGTAAACTAATACGAATGGGATACCTTCTTTATGAAGAGAGTCCCTAACGTCTTTATGTGAGGATACAAGGATTTTATCAACACTATCGTTGGTTACATTTCTTTTAATGTGGTCAATGTAATTCGCAGGGAATTCACGTTTATCAAATTTACTACTATCACTATCTAACACATTCTTTTCCGTGTTATTGAAGTAAGTGGTCTTTCCAACACCAGGAAAGGCAGAATATACTTTTGTTCTCATCGGTTTATATTTTTTAACTTTTATCGGTTTTTCTCTCTCAACCATTATCTCTTTTCTCATTTGTTATCTGTATTGTAAATCCTGCCTTACCATGTGACAGGTTATAGGATGAATATCTATTATCGTGAATAAATCCGTATCCTTTAAATCTAAACAATATTACATCCTTACCTTCAAACCATCCATGAATTGCGTTTGTTGCATAATCAATTGACGGTGATTTAATTAATTCTAATTTCCAAAGAGCTCTGTACTCCTCTTCAATCTCATCGGGGGTTATGTGTATAATCATAAGACATTTTTTAGGTATTCGTCAAGTGAAATACAAACTTTATCTTTTTCAGATATTAAAATATCTTCATTGTTAAAATCCTTAACGTATTTATATATTCCCTCAACTATGGATGGAACTGAACTCCATAAAATAGAACCTTCGTCAGGTTGGGAATACCTCTCATCTACCAAATACTGAACAACCGTATTATCCTCGGTAGTTATAAACCCATGAGCAAATCCTTTCGGAACATATAATTCATATCCTGAATTCACTTCATAAACAAAACATTTACCATAATCATCAGAATCTTTACGTAAATCAACCACAAAATCAATAATGTTACCTGTGATAACTTTAACTAATTTAGTTTGTGAATACATACCCGATTGGTAATGTAATCCTCTAAGAGTATATTTCTTAGGGTTTACGCTGATATTACTTTGTAACCAATCCTTAATTAAATAAGGGTGATTACCTTCTTTAAATTTAAGGGGTAATGGTGCAAAAGTACCCCTATTATCTTTGAATACAGGGTCGTAAATTAATAAACTTTTTTCCATTCTTATTTTATTATTTTTTTCCATTTATTATCCGAATCCATCTCAAACTCACCAATAAATTCTTGTTTCCATTCTGTTGGTTTTATTAACGATAAAAAATATTCACCATCATTTTTACGATATAAATAATATTTTTCACCAACAATGGGTTGAAAATTGTAGTTTGATGAATAGACCATTCTGTTCCATTCAAATTCGTCAACTAACTTTTTATATTCTTCTTTTATCTCGTCATATTTTTTTTGGAAATAACGATTGGTTTTAATAATCTTTTCATTCTTCCAAGTCGATATGTTCTCAGTAATTATAACAGGTGCTCCAACATTTGTAGTGTATGGTAAAAGATGTGCGTAAAACCCTTTTTCCTCACTCCATACAACATTGTCAGGGTATTTTTTAATTTGGCCCATTTTAATTACTTAAAGGTGCTTTAATTGATGGGTGTGATTGATAGTCTATTAAGTAGAAATCGTCAGGCACAAAGTCTTTTAAATTTTTATCATACTCACCTTCTCTATAATCCGTACCTAATTTAGGTAATTCAAACGGTTCTCTACCAATCTGTTCTTTTGCTTGTTCAATATGATTTAAGTATAAGTGAGTATCTCCTAAACTACCAATTAGTTGGTCAGGAACCATATTCACTTCTTTGGCAATGATTTCTAATAACAGTCCATAACTTGCAATGTTGAATGGTAAACCTAAGAACGTATCTACTGAACGTTGATTCCACATCAATGAGATTGCTCTAGTTGGGATGTTAATTCTATCCCAATGTTCAACTGCCATAGGTGATATGAATTCACCATAATGGATATCATTTTGTGTAGAATTAGCAATATTTCTTCTCTCTTCCAAACTCAATTCTCTTGTATAAACTTGAAAACCGTAATGACAAGGTGGAAGAACCATTTGGTCTAATTCCCCAACATTCCAAGCGTTGACCATTAATCGTCTTGAGTCTGGGTTTGTTTTGAGTTCAGAGATTAGATTTGTGATTTGGTCACCTTTTGGGATGTCTTTATAATGGGTAATTGCATGATGTTCCCACCCTGATGGGACTTTTTCATACCCTCCAAAAGCTCTCCACTGCTTACCATAGATTGGGCCTAATTCACCCCACTTGTTGGCAAACTCATTGTCTGTTTTGATTTTGTTGATGAATTCTTCTTTGTTGATAATAAATTCAGTTTCACTATTTTCGGGTAAAGACTCTATATATTTAGTAAAATTTCTAACATAATTAGCGAAACAGTCCCCATCCCATATGTGACAATCGTTATCAACCAAATACTTAATGTTTGTATCGCCACGTAGGAACCATAACAATTCTGTTGTGATTGTTTTGAATGGCATCTTCTTAGTGGTTAAAAGAGGGAATCCTTCTTTCATGTTGTGACGAATGGTATAACCAAAAATTGATTTGGTTCCTGTACCCGTTCTATCTTTCTTCTCCACCCCATAATCTAAAATGGTTTGGAGTAATTCCTGATACTGTTTGTCTAATGTATTCATTTTACAATTTTTCCATCCACAAGTAATATACGGTGTTGTTTGAGGAACCAACTGAGATATCCACAAACTTCGCCCCGATAATACTTCCAGAAATAATATTATTATCATTTATGTTACCACTCAAGTTTCCAAATGGAGTGTAGTTCATTGTTAAATTGTAAACAGACCCCGTAGAATAAAAACTGTAAGTTGATACATAAGAATTATAATGATAATTTGTGTTAGTATCAAATGTTAAGGTATCATTTAATGGAAAAATTTCACCATATTGACCAATTCGGTAATTGGTAATGACCCATGTTTGTCCAACAACTGTTTGAGGTGTTGTCGTGGGACCTGTATAAGGTGGAACCACAATGGGTTGATTGTTATTGTTGTTTGGAGTTAGTTCTTCTTTCTGACAAGAGAACAATAATACGACTAGCGATAAAAGAAATACAATTTGTTTCATAATGTTGTTTAATGATAAATAAAAAAACCTTTCTACAAAGATAGTAAAAAGATTTGAATTTCAAACTTTTGTGATAGAAAATTCGTGACCTGTAAAATTAGACATATAATCAGTTAGATTAAAACCTGATGGATGAACACCTGGAGTATTATCATCCACCTTATCAATAAACTTAGCACCTATGAATATTGCGGGTAAATCTTTAACCCATTCATTATTCTCATTTAATTGATTTCTTTCAAGGACTTCATATGAAATAATATCTATCCTAACCTCAGGAAAGATTGTTTCAAACATTTTTTCTACAAATTCACGTTTCATAACTGAAATATAAAACTTTTTTACTATATTTGTATATATAAACAAGGACATATGAAAACAATAATCTTCTTAATCAGTTTACTTACAGTAGTTAGTTGTCAAACTTCAAAAACAGTTATGTCTCAACCTGTTGTTCAGAATCAAGTAGTTCGTAACACCGTTCAAATTTCAGACCAAGAGGCGTTAGCGAATTGGTTACTTACTCAACCTCAACAAGTTAGAGACGACTTTAAACGTGATTTTACTTTTTCAGGAAAACAAATAAAACAATTTGTGGATACTTTAAAGAACCATTAAGATAAAATATTCTTTTCTCTAAAGAAAGAATCCCATGTAGGACTAATTGGTTTTTTAGGTGTACAATATAATTTTCCTCCTACGTTGTATGTCATTACATGAGTGTCATCATCAGTAATACCTAAAGTTTGTTTTAATTTTGGGTCTGAAATCAACTCAATACTTAAAGTATACTCATCTCTTTCACCACCTGATGAAAACACCTCATCACTTGGAAGATTAGATGGTCTCCCAACGACTAATTTATCAGGTAAAGGTTCTGAATTATCAAGGTAATCAACGTATTCAACAGGTTGTATAACTTTACCTGAATTAGTTAATAAGTTAATACATCTTAATGCAATAACGTCCCCTTTTTTGGGTTCAGTTTGTTCGTTAATAACACGTTTAACAATTCTCATTAAATCGGATTCAGTTAATTTTACAACTTTTTTCATTTTAAAAACTTTTTATATAAATATTAGGATTATTAGAATAAATAACTTACATTTGTATTCAAGTATAGTATAAACAAAAACATATTTATTAAAAAACAAAAAAATGGGAAAAGCAATTCAAAAAGGTCGTTACATTTGTAAAGTTGGATTCTACGATGTTTACGCAAAAGATTCAATGAGAAAGACACCAGGACGTGGTGAAAACACTCAAGTTAGTTCAACTGAGTATGTACTATACCACTCAAAGAAATTGGTTGAGAAAGGTATGAAGACCAAAGATTTGGCAGTAGCGAAAGCAAAAGAAATCTTGGGGGTTAAATACCGAGAAGTATATAGTCTCTAAAAAAGAAAACCTCCGAAAGGAGGTTTTTTTATTTAATATTATCTTTACAGAATGGTTTTCCTTGTAAGTTGTAAATAACATAATTATCCTGTGTTGTTCCACTTGCTAAACCTGGTAATTTTTTGGAGTTGAACCCTGAACAATCTCTTAACTTATCTAAATCCGTTTGAGATATTTTTTTAACCGTAGTGGTTGTAGTTGTCGCAGGAGGTGTTGTAGTACCCGAAGGTGGTGGGGTAGTTGTTCCTGATGGGGCTGCTGCCTGTTCCATTAGGTATCTTCTTTCTAAAATAATATTGGCTTCTTGTATCTGAACCTTTTTCCTATTTGTCATGTGATTAATCTTTAGTAATAAATACTAACGTTTATTCCTTTTGTAAACATAAGTTATGGTATCACCTATCTTATATACCGAATTATTTTTGGTTGTTAGTTTTTCACCACAATCTGTGTAATACGTATAATAAGGACCGACCTCAATTGTTGAACGTTCCTGTTTTACATCGACACTATCAATAACACATTTAACAACAACGTCACCATGTTCTATCGTATTAGGAGTTCTACCACAACCAATTATAGAAAATAACAAAAGGGGTAATAAGAATTTTTTCATGTTTTTACTTTAAAATTAGTGGATATAGGATTAATAATCAACTATTTTATATTTATAGACAATGAAAGAGTTAATTAAAAAGATTATTCGTGAAGCACAAGGAGTTCCTGAGGGTATTTTGGATTCTGCCGAAAAACTTTATGACCTATCCTTAAGTAAGTTGAAAAAATATAATCCATCAAAAGAGAAAAAGTCATATATTATTAAAACTAATATGGATATCTCTGACTATAATATCCAAAAAATTAATTTAAAGATTGATTTTACGGAGACTGACCAAGTTGATGAGGTGGTTTTACTTTCAATGGCATTCGGTCATCGTAGTGAATTTGTTGATTCAACTTTAAGATTGGTTAATATTATTTCACCAAACGAAATAAGTGTTAGTATTGATTTTGCAGGTCCTGAAGATACCGAAAATTCTGATTTACTTAATTTTTTTATAAAAGATAAAACCTACATAACTAGTTCATTATCTCACGAATTACAACACGCTTTTAATTTCTATAAAGAAGGTGGTGAATCTTTAATAGGTATGTCCCAATACATAGGTTATCAAAAAACTTCATTTCCTTTTGAACCTATCCATAGTTTTTTACACTACCTATATTTCATCCATAATACTGAAAGTTTAGTTCGACCTACCGAAGTTGCATCATTTATGAAATCAGGTGAAATTGATAAACAAGGGTTTTATGATTTTATCTTAAATAATAAAACATATCAGATGTTTAAAACAATAAATAACTTTACTTATGAAGGTTTACGGGAACAACTTAAATCGGATATGTCATCAATAGATTACTTCTTTGACCGTATCGACCTTGAGGATATACCAGAAACTGATGATGGTAAAGTTGATGAATTACTAAAATTAGTTTATGTTAATTTAGTTAACAATAGTTTATCAACAACAAAACATTTGATGTCAAATAACTTTTTAGAACAGTTTTTAGGTTTTGTAGGTGAAAAAGATAAATTATTTGATAAAATAATTAAATTCTTTAGAAGATTTGAAAAGGACCCAAAACAGTTCTATATTTACGAAGAAAAAAATTTTAAACACGTCTCAACTATTATGATGAAAAAAATCAGTAAAGTTTACGCATTAGCAAAAGAAAATCCCAAATCAATTAAAGATTGGGAATTACATCAGAAAATAAATAATACTAACGAGAATATTGATTTAGACTATAAGTTTAAGACAAAAAAGAAATAAGTTTTGATTCACTTATTGTATAAGTTCTTCCTTCATTCTGATACTTTTTTTTAGATTTAAGTTTCATCTTCATTAATGTTACCACATTTGAAAGTTTTTTAAACTCAGGAGAGTCTTGGGATAATTCATATTCTTTTAAAAACTCATTACCCTTAATCACACAGTCCCTCAGTTCATCCAACGTTGTTGAGTGAACGATATCCTTTACAATTGAAATGAATTCTAAATGTTTATTCATACAGATAAATATAACAAACATTATATTTATTACATATGGACTCTAATAAATTAATTTCATTATCTAAAAAGTTATCTCCAAGGTTGAAGGGGAGACCTCTATCAACTATTTGTGGACTAATCATGAGTGAGACTCATTACCAACCAGTTAAAGAAGTTTTAAATGGTGAAGAAATCATAATCTTAACATTTTTAATTAAAGGACAAAATCAAACTAACGATGTTGATTTATTATACAATTACATAACTAATAATTTATTTGTATTTTCTTTCCTTGAGGTTACAGGTGATGAGGTTGAGGATGAGTGTAATAGATGTAATGGAGAAGGAAGAACAGACTGTTATACTTGTGATGGACATGGTCAAGAAGACTGTAATAGTTGTGGCGGGTCAGGTGAAGATGAAGATGGCGGTTCTTGCGATTATTGTGATGGGGAAGGAAGTACGGACTGTGATAATTGCGGTGGTGACGGAATAGAATCTTGTGATTATTGTGACGGGTCAGGATATGTTGTTATAGATGGTTATTTACCATTTAGACAAGGATATTTTGCGAGTTTAGATTCTAAATTATATCCAACATTAGAAGTTATGAGTGAGGAGGAAGAAGTTCCTGATAATTTACTTGAGAGGGTTTATGATTCAAAAAATACATTCTTATTTAACGAAACTGATGGTAGTAGTGACTCGTTACCGATTGAGCCTAATGATGCTATGTTTGTTGGTATTGCAAAAGGAAACCTTAGATTTACTAAAAGTCGTAATTTAGAAGATAGGAATCTTTTGTCTTATTAATTACTACCTGAACTTTTTCTTTTAGGTTCCATTTTTTCATAGAAACCTTCCTTAGAACCTTTCCAATCCCAAGGTAAATCATGTTCGATATTATATTGAATTTGTTTTTCTGAAACTCCTTTTAATTTTGCGGTGATTTTTTTAATTAACGATGACATCTCGCTTTCGTTTAATCTAATAATTTTTTTCATAACTTATTTCATTTTTTTGTAATCAAGATAATGGTCAACGTCTATTTTACAAAGAACATTACCATCGACAAAAGAGGAATCAAAAACTTCATAAAGTACTTGAAACTCTTTAGGTAATGCTTCATATAAACTAAAGATTAAATCTTTAATTTTTTTTCCATAGTTGTAACTTTTTTCAAAGAATTCTTCTTGGCCAGGAGAACCCCAATCATAACTACCAAAAAATGACAGTAATGATGACGTAGAGTCTAAACTTTCAGTGTTTTTAATACTATCGTAGTATGGTTTAAATTTTTCACCGTAAAATTCAGCAACCTCATCCCAATTAACATATAAATCAATATATAAATGAGCTTGATATTTTTCCCAATCAGATGGGAATATCCAACCTTTTATAAATGGATATTTTTTTGAAGCTGATTTAACTACAAGGTCAATACCTCGTAGTTGTTTTTCGGTTAAGTCATTATTCCTCTTTATTGTTGACATCTACAATAAATATAACGTTATTTCTTTAATGAATCCCTCCACCCAAGGTAAAAACCTATAGCAACTATTATATTCATTCCAAAGGATGCAATAATCTCATAAATGTCTTTATAGACATTAAGTGATAGATGAACATGTCCAACTACCCAAAACGGGATTGAAAGGTTCTCAGCAACCCATATGATAAGATATTTTAAAAATTCTTTCATATAGATAAATATCATATAATAAAAAACCCCTCTTTAGTGGAGGGGTTAATTTTTTAACTTAGTAGTCTTTGAATGGAGTACATAATTTGAATCTGTCTATTCTCAAGTTCTTTAATTTGAGATAGTTCATTTTGAGATAAATCAATACTCTGTCCTTTAATTTCAGAGATTTGATTTCCGATTCTGGTATGTTCATTCAATAACTGTCCGTACTGTTGGGCTTTTTGTTCGTTTGTCATAATTTAATTATAATGAAAATAATGGGTTTATAAATAGTTTAATCTTGTTCTTTTGTTACGGTTTTAATAGGTGTTTCCACAGGATAAGTATTATTAAACCATTCTTTTAATAGAGGGTCAAAATAACCCCCAAACAGTGACTTAATGGTCATAAATCTACCTGACTCCATGTATTCACCATATCTTAAAATAGGTAACTCAAGACCATGTCCCCAATCACCTCTTTCGTACTGTACTTGGAATATCCAATCATCACTCTCCCAATCTTCTTCTAAATCTTCATAATAGTTGACGACATTTGCATCAACGTATCCAGGTTTTTCATAATCATAATAGTCATAACTCTTCTCAGCACTTTCCAATTCAGAATACTCCCTCATTATAGATTTGAAGGAACTGTATAATTGTTTATTTGTTAATTTATATTCCATGATTAGTCTAACATATCAACATCTTTTATTCTAACAAATTTCATTTTAGAATTAAACCATTTTATGAACATTGGTTTCCATATAGGACCGAATAACCCTTCTAAAGAATTCCATATTTCATAAGGTAAAAGAATTTGAGGACATTCAAACCCATGGTCTTCTCCGATATATTTTTCAAGGTATTCACAATTCACATAAGTATATGTGTTGAATCCACTATCATCTAAATGTAAATCATAACTAGACGGTCTATCGTTATTATCGTTAGTCAGTATATCTTCTTCAACCTGAGACCATTCAATGTCAGGGGTTAGGGTGGTTTCAAGATAATTAATAATAACTTGTTCAATTTTATCTTTCTGACTTTCGGAAATAGTATATTTCATATTCATAAATACCTTACATTTGGTCTTTATTAACCTTAACATCGTTAAAGGAGTCCGTTGAAATAAATTCGTTGGTCAAATGTTCCACAACCGTCTTCATTAATTCATGTTCGGTAACAGAATCACCTTGCCCTGCGGCACGAATAACTACTCCAACACCACCTGTTAAAATATGTGCAAGTTCTTCAATAGGGATATACCTTTCATTAGGTACGTATTTAATTTCAAAAAACGACCTACCATCTTTTCTTTCATGTGAAATAACCACATGAGCCTTTTCTAATTCTTGTTCAGGATAAACGTTCATATAAACTTTTACTATTATGTATTTTAACTTTTTTACCGATATATTTTGACATAAGGTCCTCAACAGTATCTTTAGTTACCGCAAAATAAAGCCCTCCATTTTGGACCAATAAACTAACCAAGTCGGTCTGTTCACGACATTCACCAACGGTTAAAGATTCAAATTCCGATACCGTTCTTAATAATTTAGTATACTGTTCCGCTAACATACGTTTGGTGTATAATTTATTGCACCGTAATCTCTATCAAAGACTCTTTTTATAAATCCATCATGGTTATCACCCATATAATCATAATCACCACCTGTTGTTGTCACACCTACTATAATGATTTTATCGGATATGTGAGGAATAAACGAATCTAAATTACGATATAATTCAAAAGTGTCCTTAAGTGTTACATCGGTCCCAATAAATTTAATTATGGGTGTAAAGTCCATTGGGTTATATATTACAGAATATGGGGTATTGATGAAGATATGAACAATTTCTTTAAGTTCCATTATAGTAATATCCAAAGAAGGATAAAATCCGTTCATTAAGTTAGAAATTAACTGTAAATCTTTTTGAGATACCATATAATAAAATTAGATATAAAATCTAATAATATCAAATTTTACCAAGTTCTACAAGCCCAATATCTTGCTTTCCATCTTGGACCAGGACTTTCACAATGGTGACGAGCTCTAAATGATTTTCTTCTTGCGGGGTTATTCTTCTTAATAACCATTCGTTTTCCATGAGCTGACTTACCACCAAAACCAAAGTTTACTTTAACAACATTTCCTTTGTCATTTTTAACGTAAACTTTAAATTTCTTTACATCACCTTGCATGATTTTACCAAGTTGAACTTTACGTCCTTGGTATTCGGCTTCATTAATTAAATTGTTAACTTTGAACTCAGTTTCTTCAACTGAACCATAAAAACTATCATCTAACTCAACAAGGTTGATTAGTTTTTCGTATTGTGATTCTGTAATAATAAATTTCATCTTATTAATAAATATCTTCTTATATATTATAATTTATAATTATTTTGACCAATATAAGTGAACCCCTTGTTCATATGAAGGTAAATATGATGGGTCTCCGTGTGTTACTTCTTCACCAATCCATCCAGGGATTTTCTTCCCATTTATGAATCTAATTGAAAGTCCTTTATTAACGTAATCGTCAAGTGTTTCATCATTAACTTCTACGATACCATTAAACTCAGTAGCTTCTAAAACAATCCATAACATTAAAGTATTTCGTTCTTCTTGATTTAAACTACCAAAATTAACATTAAGGTCAACTAAAAATTCTACAATATCCTCATCAATTTTATCGTAATCTAATATGGTAAACTCGAATAGTATATCATCATAAATCCTACTATTAGATTCAATGGTCCAAACCCCACCAAGATGGGACATAACCAAATTATAAAGACCTGATTGTGTTTTACTGAGTTCGATAAGTTCTTTAACACCACCAAAGTATTTAGCAGTTTCAAAAACCCCAACACTATTAATCATATTTATTATCTTCTCTTTCATATTAAAATTGAACGTATTTAGGTTTAATACCTTCCCAAAAGTTAAACCAATCTGAAAATAGTTCTCCTTGCTCTTCAATAGTTGTAAAACCAAATAAATTTAAAATATTTTCAAAATATTTTATCTGAACATAAAGACGGCCATCATCAGAATCGTATTCAATTAGAACATGGTCATATCCTAAATTATCATCTTCGGTCATTGAATAAAGAATAAAGGAATCAAAATCTTGTCTTTCTAATCCAAGTTCATTAATAACGTCTTTAATACCTTCATAAGCTAATTGTTTTGCCGCAGATTCTTTAATTATATATTTCATTCTTCTACGTATAAATCAAGTATTTGTTGTATTGATACTCCAAGAGGTGGTAATTCAAGTATATCTCTAAAATGGTTTGTTTCTAACATACCTCCCATTGAGTTCATAATAAAATCATAACTTCCTCTATGTTGATAAAGATATTTAGAACCATTAACCCGAATTAAATACATCGGACCATATTCATTTAAATTTACGTTTAACATTGACGTTTCGAGATATCTATCAAATGACATCGGTAAATCATAACCACTTGTAATAAGACTAACCTTATCTGTCAAATCAATCCCAAGTTTATCTTTAAGGAATGTTTTAAATTTATTTTCGGAAATCAGAAGCTTCATATTGATAAATACCAAACAAGTTAAAAAACTCTTCCTGAGAATGGTAGTCACGAGCAGGGGGTACGGTAAATTTAACTATATTAAATCTTACATTATCGTTATACTGATGAATCATTTTAAAAACCGTATTAATTAATTCGGTGTAATAATCCACACTTCCTTTTAATTGATGTTTATTATTGAATGATACTTCAAGGTGAACAATAAATGAGAATTGTTTATCAAAAAACACGGGGTCATATCTTTCAACCTTATCATAATCCACCATCTTGAGTTCCTCAATTTCAGGGTTTGATTTTTTAAGTGAGGAAACTAAATCATCAGGTAGTTTCATTGAATAATTTTTGATATTTATTTCTCACCTCAAGAGATTTTCTTTTTTCCGAAAAAGTTGATGGAGTATCTAATGAATCAAGACCTGACAGGAATAAATCTAATTCTTCATCGGTGGCTTCTGAAGCAATAAAATCATATTCATCATCGGTAATGTTAAAAACTTGCATAATCATATCATCAAACAAATCTGTTATTCCTCCACCACCTTTAAACTCAATTTCTTCTCTTAAATTTTTCATATACTAATAATAGAGAAAAAAATAAATAAAAAAAGAAACCCCACCTATAAAAGATGGGGTCGGTCATAGAATACTTTTCTACGAGGGGTTATAACATTTTACTAATTTCAGATTTGATTTTACCCATTTCTTTGAAATCAAACTCTTTGGCAAATTTCTCACCTTCTTTTTTAATTTTAATTCCTGTTTTTCTAAACATGATTTGAATTGTGTTATCGTCAGAATGAACTTCAAAGTCATCACCAACTTGTTTAACATCATAATCCTTAGACTTTAAAAAATTCTTAACGTTATCTTGAAATTTATCCAATTTAATATCAAAATCTTTAGTTTTGGTTGATTTATCTAAGTTACCCTCTCGGATAACTCTTTTAACGATTCTCATCAAATCGGATTCTGTTAGTCTTACTATTTTTTTCATTATTTTCTTTTTCCTAATCTACCTTCTAAATTACTTAAGTCATCTCGTCTACTCGTGTAAACACCAAAAGAATCTCCATCGTCATGAGCACCAAAACCTTTTTTAAGTTTACTCATAATCATATTTGCAACGTCTTCAGGTCTATCAAGAATAAATTGTGCTAATGTAATCATTTCGTCATTACCTTTTTCTGAAAATTCAAAACTTGATATAATGTCGTCAAGAATTCTATTAATTTCTCTAGTTTCGTTTTTATTTTCTTTAACAATACGTTTAACAATTCTTGTTAAATCTGATTCTGTTAGTCTTACTACTTTTTTCATATCTATAAATACTTTAAAAATTTAATTTGGCTCCAAATGAGATGCGTTTAAACCAAATTTTTCATTAATCCATTCCTTCACATATTGTTTTACAATATTTTCACCAAATAACCCCTCCAATTGCTCGTATACATAATATGTATCAAGGTCAATTAACGGGTAATAATCAGGTGAGTAAGGACTTTCAACACCAACAATATCTTCATACGCCTCAAGGTCTCTGTAATAAGTAAAAACGTGGTCATACTCATCATCACCATCACCCCAATTTGTTATTTTAAAATATTCTTTAACCGCGGCAGGATATCCTGTTCTATGTTCCTCAACACCTTCAAACAGAGGAGACGAATCCAAGTACTTAAAGACCAAATTTCTTACGTTATTTTCACTTATAATGTATCTCACACTTCGTAACTAATTATTTCATTAAAGAATATTTTTATGTTTGGGACCCATTCAGAAACTCTGTGTTGAATCTCCGACCTAACATTGTTAAAGTCTTCACGGTCTTCATTGTTAACGTAGAAATTAACATAAACTTTAATCCCATTATATGGAACAATTCTGTCAACTTCAATCCTATTAACAGATGATAATTCCTCAAACTCATCCATCTCACCTAAACCCCAATTCATAGATTCTTCACGCAAATTGTCTAACTCAGAATCAATTAGATTTTGAATGTGTTTTGTTAGTTGACCAAAATGATTTTCCGTGATAAGGTATTTCATATAAAATAAATACCCGAGATATTAAAAAACCCCACCGATAAGGTAGGGTTTAATTTATTTAATGTCAGTAACTCCAAATGGAATATTACCAATATCTAAATGACTACTTCTAAATTCTCTAACTTTTAATCTGAACTCATCCACATATTTTTCAGGTATTTGAACACAAACTCTTTTCATTTTTAATTTTGGTACAGGAAATGGTGATGGGTCGGGATTTGGTCCTGTCCCTTTTTTACCTCTTTCAAAAGGATTAGCGGTTAAATTATCTAATTCTATGGATTGTTTAATAGTATTAATTTCGTTTACATCAAAATTAACTTTAACAAATTGTTCATTATAAGCTTCTGTTGAGTTTAATTTAGTTGATTTACCGACAATTCCTTTAGTTATAAATTTAATCTTATTACTAATATTTGGAATATCTTTACTTAATTGTGCAACTAATTTATCGGCTCTTGATTTTGCTAACGCTTTATTATCAAATCCTGAATTGTTACCAACCGCAGACGCTCCACCTGTTACTGTAACATTAACGGGACCGTTAACTTTACCTGACCTAACAATTCTTTGAAGTTGGTTTTTTAGTTGATTATATTCAGGTGATGAAACGTCAACATTATCACTACCTGTCGTCATTTTATCTTTACCAAAATTGTATGAATTTTTAATTTGAGTATCTATAGTTTCTCTATGGTATCCCGTACCTCTACCCATCCCATCGGTTCCTCCTCCTTGGAAATTATCTTCTTTAATAACTCGTTTTTCAAGTCTAAGATTAGATTCTTGGATGTGTCTAAGTTTACTATAACTTCTGTTCATAATGTTTTTCTTTCTAATAAATATTATGGAGTACAAAAAAACCTACCGATAAGGTAGGTTTTAATGAGAAAAAACTATTGTTCATCAGTATACTTATCAAATTGACCAATTTTAAGTCCTGAGTTCTTTTCAAACCATTTAATAAAGATAGGTTTCCACATATCTCCAAATAAACCATCAAGTTGTTCATAAACCCATGGCATTACTTCCAACAGTTTGTTATTACCGTTTCCGTCCCAATAAGAATATGATAACCTGTCATTAATAACAAAATCATAATTCCCATGTCTCTCAACATCCTCTCTATAGAAGTCATGTAACTCAGGACCCCAACTATAATCAGGTTCAATGTATCTATCCAAGTATTTTAGGATTACATCTTCGGCTTTAGATTCTGTAATTACGTATTTCATTTAGCAGTTATCATAATGTTGGTATATTAATGGTGTTTTTCCTGTAAATAATAAAAATTTATTACCGATTTCGTCAACCATTTTTTTGAGGTAAGATGTTTGTTTTGAACCTGTATTTAAATTAATTAAATATTCTCTATTAAAGAATATATTCAGTACAAATTTATCAAACATTTCATCATAATCTACCATAATTTCACAAACCCCATCATATTTTTCAGAATTCATTAAGTTATGATAAACTTTAATTAACGATTTGACATGTGATTCTGTGATAATGTATTTCATATGTAATCAGGGAAATATTTGTTAATATGTTTTTTGGTTAAATCCCAATCGGCGTAATCAGAAATTCTAAAACTCAACCAACTGTATTCACCGTCATCCATTAATGATGTCACTATACCAACAAATGACCCCCAATATTCTAAAAAACTTTCATTGTATGTGTGTGATTCATTCGCAACTAAAAAATCATATATGATTTGGGAAAAGTCGTTTATCTTAAGATATTCTTCATAATATACATTTCCATCATGTCTTTCTTTTTTTACTGTCTCCCAAGATTTTGGTTCAAAGTATGTTGAAAGTTCATTCCAAACATCGTTATAAATTTCACTTTCATAAGCCGAGTTATAAGCATTATTGTGAACACTATACAATTCACTTTTTAAATCAGTCAATTCGCCATTTAACATTTCTCTCATCGCTTTCTCATTATCAATTAACACCATGACATTATCATTTGTTATTTGAAAAGTCCCTTCAGTCCCTTGTTCTTCCGAAAATTCACGAAATAAATCATCTTGATAATCCTCAACTGAGAATTCTTGGTTTCCAATGTGTTCAATAATATATTTGGCTAATATAGATTTATTCTTATCATTCAAATCTTCAATCACATCCCTATAAACATCATCGGTTGTATCCCAATAAGGTTCCCAAGAGTCTTCCCCCAATATGGATTTAGCATATTCTTGTGGTCCCGAATCTCTTCTACCTGATTCAAATAAATTGGCGAGTTCTTCTCTATCTTTAATAAAGATGTAATATCCACCGTTCATTTGATAAACATCACTAACAATATTATCCGTAATAAAAGTTAAAGTTTTGGTTGGGTCTTTTTCTAACTGATATAGTAACAAAGTGTTTTTGAATTCTTCAGGGACTTCATCGTAGTCCATATTAACGACCTTATCAATAGAATCTAAATACTCTAACGCATCTTTGAATTCTTCCCAAGGAAGATTCTCCAATAGTAATTCATCAATGAAATTATGTTTATTAGCAAATTTTAAAAAAGTAACTACATTGTTGAAATACGGTTTAATACTTTCAACATACTCACCATCATTAAAATCTATAACTAATTGTTCATTCTTCATACTTAGATAAATACCCCATAAAACAAAAAACCCCACGGATGAGGTGGGGTTTAAATTATAATTTCTTTTAATTAGAAGTCAGTGTTAACTTCATATTCATTTTGGTTTCGTTTACCACCAGTATCTATAGTTTGAATAATCCATCTAACGGTATCATTTGACGTATCACCTAAAAGAGCCTCTCTAATTTGTTTATACGCAGTATTCAAACTTTTAGAGTTTGGTCCACTAAATTTACTTATATGAGGTTGTACATTTGTATTCCACCAAGAATCAAAAGCTTCCGCGGCCCCTTCTTCATCGTCATTTAACGACCCTTTATAATTTACCCAAAATTTAGAGGTGGGTAAAAATAAATTTCTTACCTTATTTGAAAGTTCATCGGCGAACCTACCATTATCAACTGTTTGTTCATTAATTAATGGTCTAACGTCACCCAATGATGATTCCAATAATTGTTTAAATCTATCTGTATTCATATTTTTTTATTTATTTATAAATATGTAACAAAATGAAAAAAAAATTATTTTTCCTCGTCATCGTACACACGTTCAACAGGAACAGGTGCAACAAAACTCATATCAAAGTTTTCCAACTTTAATTTTTGAGCGTCAATATCCTCACGAGTATAGAACGGAGCAAAATGCGGTCTATAATTAAATGGAACATTTTCACGTTCTTCCCATTGTTTAAGAGTTTCCTCATGTCGGGGTATAGAATTCTTAAGGTACTCATAGTCCTTCCATTTTTGTTGGTCCTCAACGGACGGAACAAACATAACATCCCCATAGTTATCCAATTTAGATAAATTAGGGTTGTTGGAATAAACATCAACGATACCATCGTCACCATTATATTGATAACATAGTTCTTGTAGGGTGTGGGTATTATAAATGTCCCATACTTTCCAATTACGTCCATAAGAACGTACCTCACAGATATAGAAATACCCATCCTTAAAATCGTGGATTATATTTGACGCTTTAGCCTGAACCTCAAGAAGTTCATCAATTGTAAGGTTTTTTAAAAAGTTGTCTATTCTCATACCACAAAGGTAGAAAAAGATTTTGATAAACCAAACATTTTAAAACAAAAAACCCCACCGATGAGGTAGGGTTTCAGGATTATTCTTCTCCGTCAAATAAATCTCTCCAACGTTTACCTTCCTCATATGGATTTTCAACATACTTGTTTACTTCCTCCATGGCTTCTTTCACACTTCTGAAAGGAATATCCTTACAACCAACACTAACCACACAACCAACACTCAAGAAACGAATCTTAAGTTCGTATTCTCTAAGAGATTCTTGTCGTCTTGGTTTATACTCTTTCGCCATTACTGGTCTTTCTTCGGCCATCATCTCTGTAGGTCCATCATACATAACTTCGTCTTCCATAATATTTTTTTTTAATTAATAGAATTATAAGGGAAGTTAGAATCTGAGTCAATTATTTAATCTTCTTTTTCTTTTTTACGTTATATTTTTTTGTTTTCGCAAAAGCATCATTATCATCCTCAAAATCATAATCATATTGGACACAATCACATTTAACACCTGTGTACTTATAAACGTATTCAATTAGAACTTTAGAAAACATTTTATGTTTATAATATGGTATAAAATTTTCCATTTTTTCTATAACCTCATTTGAAAATGTCAAATCTCGTTTACATCCCTTATTTTTAGAATCTCCCCTTACCCATATATTTGCAATTTCCTCATTATCCTCGTCAAATATATCATGATAATCATGACTAAGTAGTCCTAATCTCTCTTTTTCTTTAAGAGTTGTTATACTAAGTTTCCCAAACAAAGTTTCAAGGAGACTTAATACCAATATTCTATATTGTTCTTTTGATATTAGAATCTTCATATTATCTACCAAGTTTTTTTAATACCTCACCAGCCATAACACTATGAAGTGAGTCTGTAAAATTATCGATGAAAAAATTATTACCGATGAATTTTAGGATTGGCATTTTATCTTCCCTAACATAAACACAATCATATAATCCAAGACATTCTTCAGTAGGTCTGTCAGAATAATATTCCCATGTTGCACGAGATGTGGTTTTATTAGGAGACATTGGATTATCAGGGTTCTTAGGAATGAAGTCAACATATGTCATGAACCGTAAATTCTTAAAACCATTTTCATTAACCCAAGTTTTAATATCATAAAGTTTCTCAACAAGTTTAATCTTGTTATTTTCATCTTCTTCCTTAAGAACTCTTTTAATTAATTTTTTCATATCAAACTACAGTTTTAACTCTAAGACTAAAATTTCTATAGAACCATTCTATAAATACAGGTTCCCACTTGTTACCAAACAGGTTATTAAAATTATCAATTTCTCTCGAGTCCTCAAAATATAAAATAGGGGATGAACTAATTCGAATTCGAGTAGTTGGATTATCCCTACCATTCAAAAAATAATTCCTGCCGTACCATCTAAATATAGTTTCCTCACCATCATCATAATCCCCATAATAAAAAACATATGAGGAATCATCAAAATTTCCATCATCATCCATACCCTCAGTATAGTTAATATCATCAATAGGGTACTTATTCTCAATATAATTAAGAATAACATCTCTCACTTTATCTTCAGTAATGATATACTTCATACAAATAAATATAACGTCTTACAAAAAAGGGGGTGGGGGGATTGACAACGACCGAAGGGAGACGGGACCGTCCGAGTTAGGATTCCCAAAAATCAATTAGTATATCGGCTTTAATAAATGTTTTGTTATCAGGGGGGAACCAAAACGGAGCAATGGTTACACTACCACCCCAAAACTTATTAAATGAATCACAAGCACGTTTTGTAATAAAGTTTTCAGTCCCATCTATTTTCTGAAATGGTTTAAAATAAAATCTAACCATTGGTCGGTTGTCGTAGTCCCTAATCTGAGTATCACGAATAACAATTAGATTACTATCCTTATACGTGTTGCGAACAAAATCAATAACAAGTTTAACTTTCTTGTCCTCAACTTCTTCTTTAAGAATATTTTTGATTAGGTCCTTCATACAGATATAAATATAATAAAAATAAAAAACCCCACTGATGAGGTGGGGTAATGTTTTTTTTTAATAAATTAATCTTTTGTAAAGTAGTCAACAAAGTTATCAAAGGATTCTCTTTCCCGTCTTTTATTTTCCTCTTCTTTTTGTTTTCTCATTTGTCTAGATTCAGAATCAACACTTATATCATGTTTTTCATAATAACCAGCATTATCTCTATCATAAGAATTTCTAAATACATTTGATTTTGTAATATCTTGATTCAGTTTGTTAATTCTTACCGCCTCTTCCATTTCATCAATAAGAACTTGTAGTTCGTTAGCGTCTTTTAAATTATTAAAATCTTTATATTTAACAGGCATTTCAGGATGATTTTTTAAATCCCAATATCTTGACATTAGTTGCATTGCCAATTCGGGGTTTCCTGATTTATTTTTTGCCCAATCAGTAAATTTCAATGCCCACGAAGAATTTATACTTTGGTGTTCATTAATGACTTTTTTGACCAATCTTACTAAATCAGATTCCGTTAATCTTATAATTCTTTTCATAATAATTTTTATTTAAAAATTAAATCCATCGTCCTCAGGAAGTTGATTTTCAGTTTCAATCTGATATCTTGCTTTCTTTTTAAGATATTCCAATTCCTCGTGGTCACCTTTACAATATCTAATAGTCACAATCGCCATATCATCCTCATAGTCAACACCCATAGAACTCATATTTCCAAATCTACTACCTTCACAATCAATTGATTTAATTTCCCATTGAATTCCTTCATCCATATCTTCTTGTTCATATAATGGTCGTTGTTCAACCTTACATCCCGAATATTTAATCCCAATAGGTGATGATGAATCACAAGACCAAGAACAATATTGTGGTTTACCGTTTTTAATCATCATTAATTCCGAAGTAGGGGTGTCATTACCTGTAATACCAATTTGGTATGTAACATTATTATAAGTTTTCTGATAAACCAAACTTCTTGTCATTGGTCCCCCAACGGATTCTCTTGTAAAACCTGCCCCACGTAAACATCCTGAGTCCATTGATTCACTAAGTAATGGTTTAGAATTACCCAACGATGATTCCAATAATTGTTTAAATCTATTTGTGTTCATAATTTCTTTTAATTATAAATATACAAGAACTCCAAAAAAAAAGGGGGCGGGGGGATTGACAACGACCGAAGGGAGTCGGGACCGTCCGTACTTATATTTCAGAGATTTTCTATTTTCCTAATTATTTTGGATTTTGTTACTTTTTAAACGATTATCTTTTTTCCATAGGGGTTGTAGGTTGTTATAATGACATAGTTTCATAACCTCATCCTCACAACATGCGGTAGAAATGGGGATAATATGGTCAATCTCCCATTCACCGTAGTTATCCCAATTCATACCCTCAACAAATAATGATTCAAAGTATTTCTTAACAACCTCCCAATCATCCCCAAGTATAATATACGTCCTTGATTTTTTGGTATACCCTTTTCTCTTAAATGAATTACGGACAGACTGTCTCATAATCTGAATGAAGTTGGTTAAAGAATCCTCACGTTCTTTCTTACGTTTCCTCATGACATCGTACTTCTTAAGTTCTTTGTCATAATCGGGGTCATTCTTTCTACGTTCCTGTTTCTGTATATAACGAATCTTATTCTCACAGGATTTACACTTAGGTCTATTATCCCTGTAATCCCCAATAGGTTTTAACTCATTACAATGTTTACAGATTTTCTCCACATTACAAAGATACAAAAATATATGGAAATAAAAAACCCCACTTGATGAGGTGGGGTTAATAATGATTACATAAAGTTTCCGTCCATTCCAAAACGTTTGACCAACTTACGTCTACGTTTACACGGACTACTATGTTTCTTAGAACTCTTCACAATAATGGAGACAATAATGATAAATAACAATATTCCCCCAATGGCAATTAACATACTTGCACCAATTCCAACTCCACCAATAACAAGAATCGGGGCAACCTGTTCATCAACCCTCTTATTCTTAATCAATGACTTGGCTTTAGATATTCCATCCTTAATCTTTGACTTAATGTCCTGTAGAGATTCCATGCTCTGTGACTGAGCCCAATCCCATACCTTAGATAAAATTGTATCTTCTTCAGGATTACCCGTTTGTGGTGCGGTACACAATGGTTCAGTAGGGTCAACCAATTGTTCCACAGGAACAGAAACCCCATTGTTCTCCAACTCCTGTTGGATTAAAACCGTTTCATCAGATTCAGTTAATAAAGGTTTAACATTCCCCAATGATGATTCCAATAATTGTTTAAATCTACTTGTATCCATAATATTATATTTCACTTGATGATGTTCCCCCATTTAATCTAACCTCAAACACTACTTGGTTTTTGTCATTAAATAATGAAATTTTATTTTGGTCTGCCGACCAAGTTCCCTTTTTATTAACCATACCTGAAATGTTATCAGTCGTTCCAATCCCTGTGGTTGAAGGAGGTGTTGTCGTTGTTTGAGTTGTAGTCTGAGGAACCACAGTAGTTGTCTGAGTGGTGGTTTGTTCATACAAACTTTTTATGTTATTCTTTTCCTCTTCAGTAATTATAAATTTTCCCATAATAGTATTTTATCATAAATACCAAAATTTTTCCAAAAATTTTTTTTCTACATTGGAGGTTAATTTAGAATAGGGGGTCGTGTTTACAGGAAGAAATTAATTCCCCATCATTGATAGCCTCAGTAATATTCTTAATACCAAATTCACACCTCCAATCATAATCCCCATATATATAATCAGAATAACAATGTTCACTTATTGGTGTGTCCAATTTATATATGACCCAATCCTGTATTGTCTTAGTCAAATCCTTTACAGGATAAAACTTTGAAAAGGTAAACCAAAACTCATTATTGAAAAATGTATATCCCGTTTTACCCACGGAAACAACCCACTCCTTTGTCTTAGGATTAATAACCCAATACCAATCCTCATGATGATATGTTAGAAAGTCTTTTGTATATGTGTCAATTACCCGATTTGTCATAGGGTATAAAGATAGGTAATTCCTTAAAATTTTCCAAAAATTTTTTTTTCAGATATTAGGTCCATTATAAAATAGGGGGTCGTGTTTCAGGAACGAAGGTAATAAACACCCACGTTTAATTAACAAGGGTAATGATTACCCCTGTAGTATAAGATGGGGGATTTTTCCAAAAATTTTCATAAACATTTTTTTATACGAATACAATGTTTAAGGGATTATCCCCCCTTTTGACACCCCAAAAACCACTATATGGAGGGGGGATACGGGGGAGGGAGGGGGTCCCCACCCCATATAGGGGGGTATAGAGGGGATATCCCCCATATAAACAAGACGGGACACTATGGGGTCCTCCCATGTCTTATACGTTATGTATGGGGGTCATGTCAAAACAATGACATACACAAATATAGTTATCAACATGACAGAGTGACAGTAGGGATTGTACCCCATGCCAAACTTATCAACATGTCATGGTGTCAGTTAATAACTTCTTCCCACGTTTGTTGTATACCTCAATTATTATTCTATGTATGGTTGGGGATTGATACCCTGTTAACTTGTAGGCCAAGGATATATTCTCAATGATTGGTTGTAGTATCTTACCTTCCCCTTTGTAATTCTTATTGGTTGTTGCCGTAAGTGTTACGGTGTTGTCCTTGTACCTGAAGTATATATGGTTAATCATATCATACCCCTTCTTGAATTGGGGATGATTGATTACCTTTTCAATAGACTTCTTCTCTGTCATTACATCTTATTGTTCAAAGGGGTTTGGCATTGCTAATACGGCATCACCACCACCCTTAATTATATAATCGTATCCTTCTTCATCTGTAATGAACATTGGAGTATTGATAAAACTATAACATTGGTAGTAGTTAGTATTGTTAATTCTAATTGGGGTAATCCTTGATTCCGTACCGACCTGAATGTATTGAGTATTATTCATTCTAATTGCTTTCCCCGCGATGGTATAGGTATTAATTATAATTTTTTCTACAGGTTGTCTTGGGCCTGCGGCATACTCTCCAATATACTCTTGTATAGTTTCCCAACCTTCTTCGTCAGTTGTACATAGAAGAAACCCAAAATCGTCATACACATTATATAGGTCTTGGGATTTTCCTCTGACTATTGTTCTTATCCTCAATACAAGGTTTATTTGTAATCGTCCCAATCTCAGGTCCACGTTACCTATTTGTCTTGATTTGTCTGAGTAGTTGGGGATGTTAATCCATTCCCCGATTGGTTTTATCTGCATAATATATTTTTATTAATAAATATTTGGTAATGTCAAAAATTATCACGACCTTTGTATTGTTGGTGGTTCATACCGAAACGGGTCAGGGAAACAAGTTCTTCTCTAAGAGGGTGTACTCCAACCTGCCTTACACTTTGGTCTTGGGGAAATATATAAGCAGGTTGGAGTCTACTTGCTTCTCACCTTTAAGAGTAGTCGTCTGAGGTGTTATCCCCAATACCAATACTCTAAGTTACGGATAATATTTGACATACACAAATTGATTATGAATTATTATTCCCCTATCTTTATACCATGAGAGAATTATTCATTGTGTTCGTTATCTTCTTGTTCTTTGTTGGGTTCATCCTATTGAACTCTGCCATCCTAAACTATTTCCCCGAGGACCATTGGTTAAGAGTATGGTGGGAGAAACATATCTGTTCTTCTAAAGACCTTGAACCATAAGGTGTTCCTGAATCACCTTCAGGGAATGTTCCCTAATATACATTTGTAAATCATTGTGGTCCTCACTCATCAGTGGGGAATCCTTATGTAGATACTCTATCACATCCCCCATGTCTGAAGTGACCAATAGATGGACACTCTGTGGTTGGAATCTACTCATCCCACTTCTCTCCACATATACACATTCTCCTGTGAACTCTCCGTTCATATACTTTACTGTCAGTATGTCACCCTCTCGGACAACTTCTGTTGAAAACTTTTCTAATTGGTACAGTTTTTTTACACTCATAATTGTTGATAACTTTTTATAAAACCCTCCTGACAATATGACAGTGGGGAATTGTTGATAAATAAATATGTTAAAATATTTGGAAATGTCAAAATGTCAGTTACGTTTGACGATGGGGATAATCCCCTCACCACTATTTCCCACTTATTACCCATAGTGTTTCCCCCACAATTTACCACCACTATTGGTCCTTATGATACCGTAATGACCACTTTTTCCCCTCTGTAGGGGTTGTTAGGACCAATAAATTTACTATATACGTTTCCCAGTAAATTATCATAGTAATGGTACACTAAGCGGTGTAACACGTAGTGTGTTAGGAAAGTCATATAATAATCTTCAACGAGGGGACATTAGTCCACAACTTAACGACACATTATACTTCCCTTTCATTTAGACATACCATGAGAAATATACACAAGTTACCACAATAGTTAAACACTTGTTCAGTATAATCTAATGTTCAGTGACACTGAACACCCTCTAATAATGAACACCACAATAACTACTCATATACTTACTCCATGGGGATAATAAGTCTGTGACCTTATAATCATCTATTATAAGTCTGTAGACTTATTAATTTGATTACCTCATCACATATACTAATTCCCCACCATAACCGTTCACTAATATGTCACCACTATACAGGGGACTTTAAAGGTAACGGATTCGTAAGGTTTAATGACACACACATATAAATGGGGGAATATAATTATAAAGGAATACCGTAGTGAATGAAATGAACGGGAGGGATGAGTGAGTAATTAAATTCTCTCATTTATACTATAATTAAAATATTATTACTAACTTTGCCATTATGGTCAGTAGTAGATTGAGAGGTATTATAGATAAGAAGTTGAGTGAGGATTTATCTCATGTAGAAATTATTGAGTATAAGGGTGAAATATGGTTTATTGATAGAGAGGATAAGTTTTGGTACTTTATATACAATAAGTCTAATGGTGAGATGTGGTGGAGATATTCTTTCTTTACCCCTTTCTTTAGTCTATTCTCTTTATCTTCTGATAAATTTACCTTCATCCTTTCTTCTTGGGTGGAAGATACCCTAAATTGTAAGGTATCGTCAACGGGAAATGAAGATGAGGATATTCTAAAAGAGGTGGATGAGGTCCTGAATTGTAAGGTAACCACAACTCGTAAGTACTTATGGTCGTCAGAAAATGAGGTGGAAGAGGTCCTGAATTGTAAGGTAACCACAACTATTCACAATCTATATAGAGATGATTCTAAGGTGGAAGAGGTCCTAAATTGTAAGGTAACCACAACTGAATTTAGTGACGAAGAAATTACACACGAGGTGGTAGAAGTTTTAAGTAGTAAGGTAAACACAATTTCTACTATGGAAGGAGCTCTTTATAATACGGTGGAAAGAGTTTTAAATAATGGTGTAACTGAATAAGATATGATTAGTGATAGATTAAAAGGGATTATATTTAATAAACTATATAGTGAATTATCTCATTTGGAGATTATTGAGTATAAAGACGAGATATGGTTTATTGATAGAGAAGATATACGTTGGTATTTTATTTATAATACTAATGGGACTATGTGGTGGAAATATGGTTTCTTCTGTAGTTTCTTTGAATTCTTTTCCATTACTGAGAAGGATAAGTTTGGTCCCATTCTTTCTTCTTGGGTGGAAGAGGTCTTAAATTGTAAGGTGAACACAACTATTCCGTGGAACGCTTTTGTTTCCATTGGGGTGGAAGAGGTCTTGAATCGTAAGGTGACCAAAACTACAAGTAGTCTTACCCGTTCCATCTATGGAATAGAAAAGGTTTTAAACTATAAGGTAGAAAGGTCTTTTGAATGGTTGGGTCATCCCCCTGTAAGTGTGAATGTTGTTCTTAATAATACAGAGAAATGATTAGTGATAGATTAAAAGGAATTATATTTAAGAAACTATATAGTGATTTGTCTCGTGTGGAGATGATTCATTATAAAACTTTTATATGGTTTATTGATAGAGAAGAAAAGTTTTGGTATTTCAGATATGATAAGTCTACAGGTCAACTCCTATGGAAGTATGGTTTCTTTTCTGATTTCTTTATCATTTTTACAATGGATAATAACGAATTTGTTCCCATTATTTCTTCTTGGGTGGAAGAGGTCTTAAATTGTAGGGTAAACACAACTGGTTTTCCCCACGCTGAACCGTTCTTTTCGGTGGAAGAGGTCTTAAATTGTAGGGTAAACACAACTACATGGATAATCTTACCATCCTCGTCTTTGGTGGAAGAGGTCCTAAATTGTAAGGTAACCACAACTTCTGGTTTTAAAGGGAATTCATCGATTTCGGTGGAAGAGGTCCTAAATTGTAAGGTAACCACAACTTGTTTTAAGAACGAGGTAGAATCTTTCTTGGTGGAAGAGGTCCTAAATTGTAAGGTAATCACAACCGCTTACATGTACACTAATGGTGAAATTCAGGTGGATGAGGTTCTAAATCATATTGTATCCACTACTCAGGAATCAACGGCCCCCAAACCATTTATGGTGGAGGAAGTATTAAACCACAATGTGGAGAATTAAGTTTTGTTTATATAATAGTTTAATCTTATGAAGTATATACTACCTGTTAATTACGAGGAACTACATTGGACTGAGAGACGTGTGGTTAGAGAACAGTACATTAAAGAACAGAATAATCTTTGTATGTATTGTGGAACATTATTGACTGAACCTCCTCCGAATCATATTACTGATAAGAACATTAATTGGAGTAACTTTCCCACAGGTTTTTTGGATAACCCCATTCACTTACAACATCTACACACTACAGGTATGACTGAAGGTGCCGTCCACGCTTATTGTAATGCCGTGATGTGGCAATATGACAATCGTTAATAATTAAATTGTTTCTGTATATTTATAATCATATGAAATATCTTATCACAGAACACCAAAATAAATTATTAATGGTTCAGAATGTCATTGACAACTGTCTTAATGAACTACGTGATTGGTGTGATAGTATTTCCGAGTATGGGAATGATGAAGCAGATAGTATTTGTTATGCTTTAAGTTCTATATCAAGAATTGAGGTTAAATCTTTAACCCCTAATGAAAAGGATGGTGGTATTTATATTAACACTAATGTCTACACTACCGAAGAGTCTGACTACATATACATTATCCACCACGAACTTGACATATGTATTAATGGGACCATTAGTGATATGTTTAATTTGGGTGACGTTAATATAATTGAAGAGTAACTATGAAATATCTTATAACAGAAAATAAATTAAATGATGTAGTTAAAACTATGGTATCTAAACAAGGTTTGGATTATGCCATTAAGTTTTTTGGTGGTGACATTGGTAAAGTAGTTGACGCTTACAATGGTGACCCTTATGAATACTTAAACTCTTTTTCTAATTTGAGAAAGGTTGTTGGTTCTAATAAACAAGTATATATGATTACTGAAAATAATCGTATTATAATTGACTTTACAAATAAACTACTGAAACGTTATCCACACTTTTCGGTTAGTTATGTGGACTTCTTAAGATTCTTTTCTGAGGGTATTGGTATGACAGGTAACGATTATAACCCTATCATAATAAAATGGTTTAACGAGACATACAATTATAACATGACAAATGTTAGTCAATTTTATAGAGCTGCTCATAAACAACATTTAGACCAATAATATGAAATACATTATAACAGAGTCTAAACTTAATACCACGATTGATAGTTTCATCACAAAACAATTTGGTAAGTTACATCATCAATTAGACGGTGATAAACTTACATTGGTTAATGATGATGGTGAACCCATGATTATGGTTATTGATAAAGATGATACTTTTTTTGTTTGGGTATTGGATGAGGTTTGTGATATTGTTTTTTATATGTTCACCATGAAAAGCTTTAAAGATATACAGTCCGTGTTACATAAATGGCTACATAAACATTATCACTTACCTGTAGAAGAATCAAATATATCAACGTTCTCCCGAGGTGAAGAAGAATACGTGTACTAATGAAATACATTATCACAGAAAGTCAAAGTAAGAAAACTCTTAAATCCTTATTGGAGAAATTTGGTATGAAGACCGTACGCCAAATGTCAGGTAAAACACCTAAAGAGATTGTTGATGAGATTGGTCTTATAGGAACGAGGGAAGATATTATTTATCTAACTAAAATTATATTTGAGAAGGACATTGCTCCTACCATAAAATATTGTAGTTACAGTATCATCCCCACTCGTCACTCTATGGACTTGGTTGTTTATATTGCTAAACCATTACCTGAGAACGAAGGTAAATACATGTACGACCAACGAATTCGTAATGATGTCAATGAACACGTTAGTGTCCTTCTATATAGATTAAATGGTGGTATAATAAGAGGTCACAACGTTGAGGTTCACAATACAGGTAATTGTTAATTTACCGTGATTATATGCCACTTACCATTATAATCCTCCACAAGACATGTAGAGTTCTCACAGAAGTCTCCTGAGTTCATATATTCGTCTTCTAACTTAGGTTGGTGAATGTGTCCACACACCGCAACATCATATCCCTTCTGTTTGGTTAAACCTTTGGCATTATCCTCAAAATCTGATACAAAATTGATTGCCCCTTTTACAGATTGTTTTATGTCGTTTGCCAGTGAATGGTACGGTAAATTAAACTTTAGTCTTATGTAGTTATACATTGTGTTTAATCTGATAACAAAATCATATGACCATCCACCGATTACCGCTAACCATCTTACCTTCATAATGATAAAGTCCAATACATCCCCATGGAAACAGAAATACTTTCTTCCATCCAATCCTTCATGAACATACTTCCTAAGAATCTCTATGTTGTTCATTTTAAATGGTACAAATGGTTTTAAGAAATCATCATGATTTCCTCTCAGGTATATAACTTTTGTCCCCTGTTCACTTCTCTTCATGAATTTTCTGAATACCTTGGAACAATCTTTGTTCCACTTACCTTTTGATTTCATTGCCCATCCATCTATAATATCCCCATTAAGGATTAGTATATCGGACTCATTATTCTCTAAAAATTTAAGTATCTTAGTTGTTTGTGATTGTCTCGCACCTAAATGTAAATCACTCATGATTATTGTTCTCCACTTTTTCATTTCCAATATGTGTTGTCGTTTGAAAAGAATTCTTTATTGTTCCTGTTGAAGAATGACCTAACCATTAACCTCAACATATATAATATTCCCTTATTATCAAACCTTCTTGGTAATGTGAATATCGTTCTATTTAGTATTTTGAATTTTTTTGGTTCTACTTGTTTGGATAACAGGTAGTCTTCCGACACCTGAACTTGTTCGTCAAACCCTCCTAATTTATTGAATGTGTCGGTCCTGAATAACATGAATCCTCCTAAACAGAATGGTGATATTCTTTTTGATGTCTTCTGTATTATGTCAAATGTTCTGAACACATAATTATATTTTCCACTCGTGGTTCTTACCTTTGTAGTAAGTAGGTCAAACTTATGTAACCTCATCTCTTTTATTGCATCTGTAAGTAAACTTGAATCTAATAGGAACATGTCCGAATCAATGAATAACACATATGGTGTTTCTACCAATTGAGCTCCGTTGTTTCTCGCTTTGGCTGGTAATCCACCTTGTATTATTTTTAAATTAAACTTGTCCTGATTTCTAACCTCTAATTGATAGGTTGTTCCGTCATCTGAAATGTCGGCAACGATTACTTCCACATTCTCTATATTGTCTTGGAAGTTTAATAGTGTCAAAGTCGAGTCTATCGTCTTTGATTCATTTTTACATGGAATCACTATGGTTAAAAATTTTGATAGTTCCATACATATAACTATTTTGTTAATATGTATTATGACATTAATAAAACGTTAAGTCTATGTAAATAGGAATTAATCCCCACAATTGATGTGATAATATTCATCAAGTTTAGTGTGGTATTTGTTCATAAGATATTCTTCCAAGATACGATATAATGATTCCCATTCTTTTGATAAATCGTCCATGTGGTTAAAATACTTATAGTATATATGGTCAACTATTATGTTGTATGTAAGATGGTCAATAAATTGTTCTGAATTCTTATATGTACAAATCTTATGAGGTGCATAAGTTGTTTTCATCAATTTAAATAACAACTCATCCATTTCATGAAACCTTCTTCTGAAACTTAATGGTAATTTATTTTCCTCTTTTAATATTATTTTTATGGATTCGTATAAATTTGGTGAGTCTTTGTCCCATATTTTCACATCTCCACTTCCCGTTCCTTCATATTTTAAAGTTAACGCTTCTTTTGGTATATCTTGAAATGTAACAATATGTTTAGACCTTGACTCGAAGTGTCTATCTTTATACCATTTAACATCAGGAATCATTTCTGTATTTATTTCCCATATATCATCATCGTATGTCGAATCAAACCAAGCTCTTTTGTTTGTTGAGTTGGTTGCAAATATGGCAGGTTTACATTTAACTCCATAACCAACATATACTTTGTAACATTCCCCTGCTCTCACTTTGAGACCATTTTCCATTATCTTATCTCTAAACATTGGATTGGACTTGTGTATCACAATATTATTAGGTGTGACTTCTTTTCCCGCAGGAGAATAATCCTCTTCCCTTAATACTCTTCTTATGGATTCTTGAAGTTCGTCTGTTGAATATTTTCGTTTCATCAATTTGTCATATCCGTCACAAGTATTAACATGTGAATCCATCATTTCAATATTAATTGGAAAAAATGATATGATATGACTATGTAAACCATCCATTAAATCTAATTCTTTATTTTGTACTCCTTGAGTTCTCGGCCATACTTTTGAATTTGGTCCACCAATAAAATAAACTTTAATTAAAAATGGAACATTATTTTTATCCAAAAAATTATATTGGTCGGTTCTTTCTTCAGGGTTTATTATATCAACCCCACAAAAATGTTCATATTCAAAAATATTAGAATAATCAATTATTTTTTTAATTAACTTTGTACGGTCTTTTTCTTCCCTTAATATTCTTCTTATGTTCTCTTGTAAGTTCATATTATGACATACTTCTAACTATTTGATTATATTTGTGAACCGCTAATGCCGTTTTTTGGATATCATTCCAATTTCCTTTCCATCTCATTAATTTTTCTACAGGTAATTCTTCCCATTCATACCACGCATTTGTATTTTCAGGTGTAACAATTGATATTAAATCAGGGGTCCATTCTACACCACTTTGAGCACCTTCAGGTGTATGAACCAATTTAAACGACTTACCATAGTTTTCATCCCAATCAATGTAATATTTTTCCCCCAACTCATTTAGTATTGGTTGTTCGGTTTCTTCATTATTAACCCCCATCATTTCTTTAATTCTATGTATACTCTCTTGTAGGTTCATGTTATTTGTTATTACAAAATTCATATAACTGATTAATTTTTTTTTCTAACGTGTCGGAAATCTTAGTTACGAATTCTATTTCTTCTTGTTCGGGTAAATCTTCCCACCCAAGTTTATATTCATAACTCACTTTTAACCATGTTATAAAAATATTCACTCACTTTCTTTGGTGAGTCAATATTCTTTCTTCTCATGTCATTTCTATAATTATTAACCATCATGGTAATCTGTTGTATAGGAACGTTTTTATACATTTGTGGAGGTGTATATGGTCCAACCAATTTTAACTTCTGTAATTGTCTTATTTTTCTATAAGCAAAATCGTCAGCAACCTCTTCTGTGTGTTTCATAAACTCAGCCGCTTCACTTTCAGGAATTTCACCAAGATAACAATTATACATCATCTCCTCACCATACTTTTTAAATTGGTATTGATGAGCCACTTCATGAAAGATTAAAAACAATAAAAATGGTAATGGTTGTCTTAGGGACATTGAGTTAATTAACACACCGCTCTCTAATGCAAGTCCCATGGCAGGGATATTGAACTTTGAAAAGTTTATCCTTTTACAATTTGATTCCTCAATAAATTGTTTAACAAAGTCTTTGAGTTCATCTGACATATCATGGACTTGGGTTATTTCATTTAAGAAATTGTCAATACCTTCAGTTTCTTCTTTTAATATTCTTCTTATGTTCTCGTGTAGGTTCATAATAATTTAATTGGTAATTTATCTACCCCAAGTAAGTTTAATAAATTAGCCCTATGATTACCATCTTTAATACTATAAGACTCATCGGGTAGTTTATACGCTTCTATTGGGTCTGATTTCACATAATCAAATATCATATCAATTTTTTCTTGTGAGTCTTTTAATTTATTAATCAGTTCTTTTAGTGAGTCGTATTTTGGTAATTCAAATTCTTTAACTTTTGATATATGTTTTATTAAATTAAATAAAAACTCACTAGTAAACCCCTGTGTACCAATATGTCCATTTGGTCTCCTAAGTAGGTCTGTTGGGATTAACTCGTAGTCATCCACCCCCATCATTTCTCTAATTCTTCTTATGTTCTCTTGTATATTCATTTTATCCTCTTAATCTATCCATCTCGGCGTTATGAAGTTTACCTAAATAAATTTTCTCTATAAACCCAGGTTCTTCTTCTTCTCTTTTTAACAATTCATCCCTTTTATATAAAGTAGTTTTAAGAATAAGTTCTATCATGTCCTCCTCAGTTACACCTTCAGGTTTTTCTACAGGAGGGACACAAACTTCTACCTTTTTAGGGTACTCAATAATCTCATTGATATATATGTCGGTCCTTCCCATTTTATCAATCACTGATGGGAGTATATTATCCTCAAACCATTCTTCAATTTTGTATTTTAAGTAGTTTCTTCTTATCGGAACATAGTTAACTAAATCATCAATAAGACTCTTGGGAATTGTTACACTACCCTTTTCAAAATCTCTTTCACTTGTTGGTCGTTTATCATCATACACATCTTCATTATTGTTGAAATTTAATATAACACTTGCAATCTCTAATCCGTTATTACACCAATCAAAGTCATGTCTTGATTTATATGTTTCTTTGTAATACATCTTGGCACCTGAGAAAAGTTTTTCTAACCAAGCATCAATTATTCTATCCATCTTTTCTGATGGTTTAGAATACATCTCGTTAACTTCTTCCCGTAATATTCTTTTTATGTTTTTTTGTAAGTCCATATTATTTAATATGTTTAAACACTTTTCTTATATCTTTCGATAATGAATTTATTGGTATCACCTTTGCTTTGATTGTTTCTAATCCTTGTTTTGCTGCTTTCTGTGCTCTGTGGTGCCCATCTATAATTGTTATGAACTTACCATCATCGTTAACAAAAATTAGTATAGGGTATTGTAAGTCAGCACTATCTATTTTTTTAACCTCATCTTCATCACCATCCCAAGTTAATAAGTGTGGTTTTAATTCTTCCACAGATATGTTTTCCACAGGAATATCTTTGGTTGCGTTTAATAAATCCATAAGGGTTATTTTATCCCCTTCTTCATTTTCCCAAGATGTGTCGTGTAATCCTTCATTGATAACACCCATCATTGATTGTATTCTTGATATTTGTTCCTGTAGGTTCATTATTCTTCTATTTCATGTAAGTTCATATTAATAAATATCGTATATTTATGATTATATGAAATACATTATCACAGAATCTCAATTTGAATTGTTATCCGAACTTGAAAGGGATTGGAGAACTTCCGAATATTCTGATGAATATCCTAAATTAAAGGATAAGGTGGTTCCATTAATCATTAATAGAATTAAAGGTTATAGTACACATGATGACAGAATAAATTTATATGACTCTGACGATAATAGAATTATATCATTCCTTATTTACAAAGGTGGTGATAGAGGTGAATTATTTTTTAGTCGTGATTTTGCTGATGTTTTTGAAAAGATGTTACCTCATCCTTTATGGTATGTTCATGACAAGTATCTGATGTCAGATGTATTTGAGTCATTATTCCCTGATAAAAAAGTTGTGAGCGTGAGAAGTGCTAATATGTCCTAACATGAAATATATAATAACAGAATCACAATTACGTTCTAAGGTCTACAGTAAGTTTCTTGATATGCTTGTGGACAAGACTGAGATATTCGGTGGAATGTATTATGAGTATAACAAGTATGAATATGCCGCACATATAAAGTTTCCTTATGCTGATAATCCATATGGTTTATCGTTTAACAACCCTGAAAGTTTTACATTTACTTCACCTGGCAGATACAATTTAAAGGATTGGTTTCTATTTATTGGTATTGATATGGATGAATCACCAAAATTGTGTGAGGAACTTTGGAATGACTACTTGGATAAATTACAGGTAAAAATCCAAGATTACATTAGAGAATATATTAATAGAAAACGGGAATGAAATACATTATAACAGAAAATAGAATTGAGTCTATGATTAAGGAGTATATCCTTAAGAATTATGACGCTATGGATGTTGATTTTAAAACTAAACGTGTTCATTTGGGTTCGGGCCCGAATGAAAAGGGGGAAACAAAGATAGTTAGGAAAGTTGTTGAGGTCTACATTAATAACGTTAAAAGTGAGAAAAAATATAACGAATTAAAAGAAATTAAATCAAGTCTTTGGAGTGTCCTTGAAGATTTATTCGGGATTGATTTGACAAGTTACGGTAATGAATGGGAATTAGTAGTTTATTCAGTTGAAAGAAAAGAAATATAATATGAAATACATTATAACAGAAAATAAATTAAGTGGTGTCCTTAGAAAGTTCTTGGAGATGGAGTTCCAAGGATATGGTAATATGTATTATACTTGGGCCGATTTTAATTGTGGAATGGGGGTTTGTTGTGACCAATATGCAGTTGGTTTTACATTACCAGCCGATGAGTATGATAACTACCTGTTTAAACTTGTTGATGGTGAACATTATGATGATGACGGTGATTATCCTGAAGAACTTCAGGGAGACTTACCTGAACCTTGTTATGAACAACCTGACATACAGGACCCCAAGTTTGATACAATAGTTGTTGGTGAGGATATGGCTGAAAGACTTGAGACAATGTTTAACGACCCATCTTTATGGAAGAAAGATTTAATGAAATTAATTAATCAACGTTACGGAACTCACGCCAAAGATATCATCGTATCAGGATATTGGATATAAATCAGACACTCACGGCATCTGATTTATATTAACATACGTTGAGTAATCATCAATTGCCAAATCAACACCCACTCCATATGTACTATTATTAACAATTCCATTAAATGGGATATAATAATCAGTTTCTATATTTAAAGGAATATTAATTTCTTCTTCTTTAATAACGAATAAAGAGTTGGGGATAAAATTACTTAGTTGTTCAGTTAACTTTTTTATAGGTTTTGAATGTTGATGTAACAATTTATGTAATTGATATGTAGTATGTTTATTTTTATAGTCTCGGATAATAGTAATTATAAACTTACCGTCAACTTCTTCCACACGAAATTCTTTCTCTCGGACACTAACAAGTTCTTCAATATGTTTAACGGTAATATTCATATTCACAAAGATACAATCTTTTTTTGGATTAATCTAATACCATAACAAGTATTTGTATATTTATTTGTATGAAATATATCATTACAGAATCACATCTCAATCACTATCTTCGTATCATTGCTGAACAGGAAGAAGAATTAGATAATTATGATGATGAGGATTTCATTGAAGTTTTTTTTGAATACTTCAGACCTTGGGTTAAATCAACTCACGGTGAAGATGTTGGTAGATACCCAATGTCTTATCTTTTGAAAAAGTATTTTATTGAATTTTGTAAGTATGTTGGTTTTGATACTAATGATGATGATGAGTATTGGTCCACAAGACAACTTGTAGAAGTAGGTAGACAATTTGTTATTGCAAGACAACACAAATTACCTACACTACGACCGTCATCTAAGTTTACTGAGAAATACTCAAAACAGTTAGACTACGTAGTCAAATCTTTAAAATTACCTGAATGGTTAAAGATTAATTTTATTGAGGAACAAATTTATGATTTAGAGGTTGATTTTATCATGGATTACGACATGTTTTTGAAATCAAGTGATGGTACTACTGTTTCCGAGTATTTTGATGAATTTCAAAAGTTTTTAACCGATTTTATGGGTGTTGAGGTGGGTAATCCTTCTCATGGTGGTTTAAAACTACAAGACAATATAGAACTTACCAATAATGAAGCGTTTACTAACCCTAAGTCAATTAAACTTCTTAAAACAAAAATTAAATCTTTACCGAATGCTAATAGAATTCGTGCTATAAAAATAGACTATAACCAAAATCGTGTCGCAATTAATTTAAGTTTTGACAGAGGATGGAGATATGACTACACTGTTAGAAATGATATTAGAGATGAAATTTATAAAATGTTAGAACAAGAGGGTTATAAAGAAAATAAAGTTAGAGTCTCCATTTAAGTCATGAAATATATTATAACAGAATCTCAACTTAATAACTACTTAAACAAACAAGGTTTAATCCCTGGTAAATATGGAGATATGATTGAGAAATTGATTGTTAATTATATAGGGTCTGAAAAAATATGTGATGTTGCCGTAACGTGTTCGGAACATGATGAAAATTATTATTTAGTCATTGTATTACTTAACAACTACGCATCCCACAATTTAAGTGGTAAATTAAGTAGATTCATTAAGACTTTCATTCCTATTGATTTGTTCCTCAATATAGATGAACGCACTTGTAACCCTCACAACTTAATGTAAAAATATTCTACTCGTATTATAATGGAAAATATTTTTCATTTAATCCATCTTAGTGGAAAATATTCTCCATTTCCCGTTTATTTTACCGTTATAATGGAAAATATTTAATCTTAATTATTAGAGATATCCTCAATATAAACTTTACCTCCAAAGTATTTTGATGTTACATATCTTCCTTTTGAATTTTCATTGATTGTCATATAACGGAATCGGTAATCTTCCCCGTATGTATCAAGACCAACCCATTTGATTTTGTTTCCTTTTACATCACATAGAATTCTAAATGTTTTCTTGTAATAATCTTTGTTGTTGATGTATACTGTCGCTCTCATATCTCTTATTGTTTCTACAAAGATATGAACTAAATAAAAAACCCACAACCTGTTAAAGTGTGGGTTCTATATTTTAGATTATTATTATATTTATCATTATGGATTATAGTATATTACCTGAACAATTGGATAAATTAATTAAACCTTTCTTTGATAAGGAATTTAAACATGCGAAGTGGGGTGAACACGATGATAGTTATGGTGGTGGTACATGGTATGGTTTTCTAAATCAAGACGATGTAATGTTGGTTGGTCATCCATCTCATGATAGTGACACTTACTTCACAAATGGCCAACATTTCAGTGATATGTGGCAGTTCTTTAGTATTGATGGTAAAGAGTTTAATGAATCGATGGGTCGTTACATTAAAAAAACATATGGGTGTAAGTTTAATCGTATTTGGTAATTTAACTCGGAAAGTCTCCGTCAGATAACTGTGGGTCATCCCAAGATGTATCTCTTTCTTTTATCATAACAAATTCTTCTTCCAACTCTTTTTGAATTTCCTTATCGTTAATAAATTTGGAGTCTTCCCACGCTTCTCTCCAATCTTTCCATATAATCCATAAACGGAAAAAGTCATATATTAATTTAATCTTATTCATCTTTGTTTAGTAATTTACAACCTTCTTTCCATATTGTTGACCCATACATATAAGGATGTTCAATAACATCTTCAAGAAATTCCTCAAGTTCTTTTATTCTAATATCTTTTTCTTCTTCCGTCATCTTTACATTTCTATTTAAGTCATACCCCAATATTTACCACACATCCTATAACAAGATGTAATTATTTTTATCTTAATTCAGGGATATAAACACTATCTACTAAATAAGTAATTATTGTTGTATCTTCGGAACATTTGTTACCGTAGTTGATATGTTCAGTTGTTAACACAATCGTGTCCTTTTCAATAAATGTTTGACCATAAGCGTCACAGTCAGTATTCTTACTTGATTTACAAGCAAACAAGAGAGGTAAAATTATCAGTAGTTTTTTCATCGTTATATTATTTCATCATTTTCAATTACCAAATAATCGTCATTTGTTCCCAAACAGTCAATAAGAATTAGATTATCTTCTTTCATAAATGTCACTTCTTTAACTTGAGTGTGTCCAACGATACAGATAATATCGTCAACCATATCTTTAACTAAAGACTGTGGTCTGACCCATATTGGTGGTTGTGTGACATCATTTCCACCATAACTACCGTTCTCACCCATTGTGAATCTAAACTTCGTCACATCGTCTCTAAACAAGTCATTTATATCATTCACTAAGTTGTCTGAGTTGATGTTATTGTTCTTACACCATGTCTTTGTAATCCCCGCATGACTAAAGAAATACTTGTTGTATTGATAACACATCTGAATCAATCCTTCATCAACAATAGGTTGTAGAGCATCGTTAATATCTTTCCTGTAACTCCATTGAAATGAGGAGTACTCTTCGTTAACTCCTTTTAGGTAATGGAAATCATGGTTCCCAATTAATAGGATTACTTTGTCAGGATTACTTCGTTTGAACTCAACGATATCCTTAAAGTTTTCAATCTGTCTGTTTGCACTATAACCTCCATCTTTTGCATCAAAATAATCACCAATGAATATGAACTTATCAAACTCTTTTTCTACGTCTACTATTTCTTTCCACTTACTTCTTCCGTGGGTATCTCCCACCGCAACTATTTTCATGTATAATGTTTTAGGACAAAGATAAACTTTTAAAATTAAATTGTCTAATTAATTTAGGTAACTATCTAAATTATATTTTTCAATTACTTGTTTGAAATCTTATGTATTAATGATTTTATATTGTATATTGTGTTAGTTTTTTAATATTAGATAATATTTTATTCCCAAATAAACCTCCAGAATTATTCCTTTGGATTCCGTTAGGTGCAATATTACCTTCAACATCTTTATATACCGCATCAAACCCTTCATAGAATTGGTTCATATACATTCTAATATCACCAAATAAATCATTACTATTAACCGTTTTATTAACATAATCACCATCATTATCTCTAATTAATTGTGGTTCAGGATTACCAGGTGTTCCTGAATATGTTAACTTATTATAGAATGATTTATAATATTTAGTAATTTCTGTTTGGATTTCAGGTGTTCCAACATTTTTACCTGTAACAACTCCCTTAGCGTCTTTTGGTTGTGCATTTTCTAACTCAGGTTTTAAATAATTTAAAAAATTAGTCATTTCAGTAACCAATTCAGTAGACCTATCTAAAATTACCGATTTACTATCTAATACCGCTTGTTTTTTCTTTTGTTGTTTTTTATTTCCTGTCTGAGCTTCAGCACCGAGTTCTGATTGTGACTGCATTTTCATTCTTTCTTGTCTGATTATATTAACATAACCTGTAACATCAGGAACTGTCTCATCATTACCTTCAATTACTTTATAAGTACACCCATCTAATGTTAACAATTTACCCTGTACTATTTTAGGAGCTTTATTGTAAATCACAGTACCATCAGTTTTTGTAATTGTTACATTTGGAATATCTTTGTGAGCTGATGATGTTGTCGCAATCATCCAAAGACTAATTTTACCGTTAGATTTATCCATTAGTTCTAACGATTGTTCTTTGGTTATTTTAAAGGAGTCGGACCTACTACCTCCACCATCACCTGTTTCATCAATCCTACCATAACTATACGAACCTGTACCATCTCCATTCTTTAAATAACCATATCCAGGGTTTAAATATTCAGGTGAGAACAATGGTTCTGATTGTGTTTTTGGTATACCTCTAGTAGTATCGGCGTTATTTAAATTTGCCGTCATACCTCCTTTTGAGTTATAAAGAAGTAAATTGTTGGCAAAAATAAAAAACTCAGCGTTTTGACAATTGTGACTTTCAACCCATACTCTAACGTTTAATTCAACCGCACATTGGGTATAATCAGTCGTACTACCACTAGGGTTTGTTGTTACGATTGTTGTATTTTTTAATCTAACAGTAATCACTAATTGACTTGATTGTTCATCATCATATTTAGATTTAAACGACATAACGTCAGCATTATTAGTTTTAACACCTTCCCTATATTTATTAACACATTCACTTCTTTGTTGATTAATAGTAGCGTTTGCGGGACAAAAAGGAGTCCCAACCCATGAAGTTACAAATTTTTTCTTTTCATATTCTAACGGAGGTACTTCAACTGTTTGTCCAATAACTCCTTGAGCTTTTAAATTATCAAAATATTCTTTAATGGCGGGTTCCAAATATTGTTTTCTCAAATCACTCAAACCACCAACTTCTAACCACGTCCCACCAGCCTTTCCTTCATTATCTTTATTAGGTATTGCAGATTCTTGTGATATAAATTTAACACTCACTATTGAGTCAGGGTGTTTTTTAACAAATTCAGTTACTTGAGCTAACGCTTCATTTAATTGGTTTTTAATAATTTTACCTGTCTTAGTATCTTTATTATCCAATGAATACCAACCTGCAGGATAATAATTATTAATAGTAATAGTACCACCTGAATTAGGGTCAATTGACTCATTTAAAAGTCCGTATAACTTTAATATATGTTTTCTATCGTCTTCAGTTATTAATAATCTTTTCATGTAAAATATTTCTTTATACGGATAAAAACTCCTATATTTGTATAAATATAAAAAACTATCAAAATGAATAAAGTTATCTCAATATTGTTTTTACTTATATTAGTTTCTTCATGTGCAACACAACAAAAAACCGTAGAACTTGCTAATGGTAATATGGTAACTCAGAAACAATACGATAAAATGTTGAACAAAGCATTTAAGTCAGCTGACAAGGCAGGAAGAGATGCAGTCAAAGGTAAATTATCAAGAAAACAAATTCGTGAATTTCGTGAGGAGATTACTGTTGAAGTAGATACTTTAGATAACTAATTAAATCCCATCTTAACGGATGGGTTTACCAATTTGAATCTATCTTATTAAATATAGTATCGTTATGAACCAACTTAACGGTTCCTTTACCCGTCAATGTTTGTATTTGATATTGAAGTTCCCATATTAAATTTTCAATTCCTACGTTTTTTACACCTTCCGTATGGAAATCTAAAAACAATATGATAATACCTTTATCAATTTTATAATCAACAACATCAACTGATTTGGTAAACGCCATTTCTTCACAAGATTCAAAATTAACTATCTCATCAGCATCTGTACCTCTTTCTTCTTGGTCATCACATTTTTCTTTAAGAGTAGATAAGGAAGTGTTTATTAACTTTTGGAAGGATTCTTGTTTAGTATCTTCTTTTAAAATCCTGAAACGTAATAAAGGTTTACCGTTAATAGTTATGTCACCTTTATCATTCTTACCAATGGTTTTAACAACAACTTTCTTGTTCTTAAATTTCCCACCCATAATAGTGTCACCGACTTTGATGTCAAGTTTAATCATTTCAGTAAGACCTCCCTTATATTCTATTATTTGATTCAACGGAACAAATACTTCAACACCTAAAAATTTAGATAGGTCATCACCTATAGCGTCAAATAAATCGTCAAAATCGTAGGAATCGTCCATCGGGTCCCAAGTACTTTTCATGTACGCATCAAGATAAAGTGTCCAAGAATAATAGTCGTCTGTTTGAAGTTCGTCTATTTTAAGTTTCTCAATTTGATTAAGTGACTGATAATAACTAAAATGGTCCTCTTGTTCTTCTTCGGTCATATTATCCCACAACCTATTAATCTCATCTCTTCTTCTATTAAAGAAGTTGTCTATTAATGATTGAACTACTTTCTCTTGTTGGTTTTCGGTTATAAGATATTTCATCAGTATTCGTAATCGTCTTTATCGTAGGTCACAACCTCTGTTATATGGTCTAAACCATCATAATTATCCTTAAACCATCTGATTAAATGTTGCTGGATATCATCAAATCCATTCATTGAGAACATGTGGTAAATCTCATTATATAATGAGGTGTCCATCATGACTTCCATCTCTTGTTTATGTCTATTAAAAAAAATAACAACAAGTGGGTTACCTTCTTTGTCCTCCAAATCAAGTCGTCCGTGACCTCCGTGATTACTAAGGGTCGCATACAAATTATTGATAACCATATCTAAATAGTTGTCAATAATTTGATTGATACGTGATTCTGAGATAATGAATTTCATATCAATAAATACTCACTATCTTTGTTTAAGGTAAACTTACTCACCTAAATCTTGGTTCATCAAAAGAACCCAAAATACTAACAATAAAAAAACTACCATAACTTTAGTTTTAAAGATTCCAAATACTTTTTCGTTTCTCACGTCCAAACTTCCTGAGTTCAAACCATAACATGAACTTAAGAATTATTCTTTTCAACTTCTAATTTCTTTTGTGTTTTTTTATATTCTAAAACAATACTTCTTACTTCTTTACCCAAACCAGCATCATTAGGTTGTTCTTTTACCAAATCAACCAATAGTTTAATCCAATCTACATTCTCCATTTTTCTTCTATTTTATCAGTTATTAATTCAATTCTTTTTATTTCGTCTTTCTTTCTTTCCAATAGATTGTTAACACAGTCCATTACATAAACTTTAGTTGGTTTATCAGTGATTAAATTATCATCACTAACAGGATATTCCGAATGTAAAGTAAGGTTATCTTTGTGTAGATAAAACTTAGGTCGGTGATTCATATAAGACTCCAATATAATTGTCCCACCGTCTCTCATCGTGTCTATATTATGAATACCATGTAAACGATTACCGTTCTTAACATACTCAACGATTGTCTTTTCAACCATTTCTTTTTTCCAAATTTTTTTAATATCATCTTCGGTTAAAAAATCTGTTTCACCTAAGTCAGGTTGTCCAAAGTAACCATAATTTAAAGTGTAACGTTTTTCATTTGAAAGTTCATTCCACCAAATTAAATGTGGGTTACAACTCAAAGGATTTGATTGTCCTGTAAGTTCTTCATAGAAAGGGTTTAATTTCCCTGTCTGTGGGTCATGGGTCGGTATATTATTTTTCGTCATCGTATTCGTAATCTCTATCATCATTATAAGCCTTTAAATTGGCATTTTCAACCGATATCCTTTTGATTTCATCTTGGAGTATCTTTATATCATCCAACTTTTCTTGGAACAACTCATACCCCAACTCAAGAATTATCTTTTCGTTGTCAGTTAATTCTTCTCGTATGAAATGTATCTTCCTATCAGGAAACAGTTTGAAAAGTATAAACTCTTCGTACTGCTCCTTCAAGGTTTTAAATTTAGGAAAGTTCGTCATCATCTTCGTCAATTTCTTCGTTACATTTATCCTCAACGTATTGTCTCATCTCTTTGATTTTATCAATCAATTCATTTCTCAACTGATGGAATTTTTCATCCTTCACCTCAGGGAAACTACTGTAATTCATGAAACAATATTCTAAACCTTCGTTATCCATTCGGTATTGGACCATTTCAAATTCTTCTTGTTCTTCGTAAGTCATATCTTTAATTTTAAATTGTTTTACAAAAATATATGTTTTTAGGTAATTCACCAAATACAAATCGCGTTACTTCACATAACCACATTTCAAGTTCGTAAGGAATTCCAACATAATTGAGTAATAGATACCATCCACCACCAATATGTTCGTCTTCTCGTTGTAGTTCTAATACATCAGACCCATTAAACAGGACGGTAGATAATGTAACATTTACCGTTTGCTCCCCTTGCGACAGTATCTCAAGGAATGTATCAGCTCCTGAAACCATTTCTAATTCTGCCTTTTCGCCTTCCCATTCAGGTAAGTCAACATACCACCTGCCAGTGTTCTCTTTATAAAATTTAAACGTTCTCATTTATTCTAAATTGTATAGTTATTCTATGGTAACCACCCCAATGATTTTCTACTAATACTGTTCTGAACTCTAATTCCGTGTCTTGGATGAACCCGTCCTCAACCATAACTCCTTCACTACATGATGTCATATTCTCAATGACTCTATCAAATAGACCTGTCTCTAAATGATGTTCGTAAAACTCAGTTGCGAATTTATTATAAACTCTAACGTCTATTTGTTTTTGTTGTGTTCTTGTTGCAATCTTGAAGAATGGTTCTGAGTAAAGTGTCCATTTAGTTAGGTTTTTCTTCTTATACTTTTTAGCTTCCCTAACTCTACCTGTTTCAGGATGAACAATATCATACTTACACATATTTGAGGATTCATCTAACACAAAAAGTTCAGGAAGGAATCTACAGTATCTCATTTTTTGAATGAAACTTCTACCCTCACCACACCACTTGAATTTAGGTGATTTAGGTTTGACTATCCAACCATCTTTGATTAATGATTGTTCAAATAGTTTACCGCTCTGAACTCTATTCTGAACACTCATATTAACACCATCTTAGTATTCCGTAAGCAATAAACACACCTAAAGCTACACCATTAAAAAACAATGCTAACAGTCTTTGTTTAATATCGTCTTTAATTAAATAAGGAATTGTCCATGTTAGGATAAGGAATATCCAACCGACTAATGTTGTGATTTGAAATTTGTCCATAAATTATATTTTAAGACAAATATAGGGATAAAATCTTATCTTTTCAAACCATTGATAACTTCTTCTTGAAAAAAGTGTTGGACTTCCGCTTCATTACCTTCATCTTTCAAAATATCCTGTAGTCTAACCTCGTCATCACTCAATGTACTAAAGAAATCGTAATCTGTTAAGTAACCTCTTTTATCAGTTGCAATAACTCCTAAGAATTCTTCTCCATCAAATCTGATTTCACCATAATACTCTACCTCATCTTCTTTTTCAATTTCTTCCGAGAATTCAAAAGTTAATGGTCGTCCATTTAACTTATAAGTGAAACGAGTTCCTTCACGTTCATCAATATCATAATCTTCTTCAGTATTATACGTGAAGTGTTCAGGACTTTCACCACTCTTTTGATGTTTGTCAAATGCTCTTAACATATCCATCTCGGATGGTCTAATTGTTTCTCCTCTACCTTTTTTAGAATAGATATCTAAAACGTCATCAAGACTTTCTTTGATACGATTATATTGTCTTTCACTGATTATGTATTTCATATTGTGTTGTTCGTTATATTTATAAATATGTCACCCGAACAATTAGAGATAGCACTTCATAAATTAATCAATACTATGTTGATTAAGGACCAAGTTAATTTTAAAATTAAGGTCAATAAGGATTTTAATTTTTTTGATTCTATCGTATACACAGTTAATATGTTTATAACTGTGGACCATGGTAAATATTGGGAGGACTCACCGAACCATTCTGAAGAATATACTAATTACATAAATGAATTGGAAGACAATTCCGAAAATATTGAGTCGTTAATCCCTTATGTTATTAATGATGGTGATACCTATTTTAATCTTAAGTGGGAGCATTATAATACCGACACTTATGAACCTTTCTTAGATTATTTAGGTAAAGAAGGTATATCGTATGTTGTTCATTTTACTGAATATAGACCTAATATAGAAATTGTTATGGATGAAAATGACAAACATAGATTTTCTAATAGTGAAGACATTTCAGGAGAATTTAACACTGACAATATGATTTTATATTGGGGGGATATTTCTTAATTATTTAGTGTAGTGATATTCTGCTTCACTCAAATAATCTGATAACATATCATTAAAGTTTCCCCTATCAATACTTGGATACCATCTATCATCAATACTAAATTTAGGTTTGTCAATATCATCATTCCTAACCATTTCATAGAACACACATTCAAAGTCATCACCACATCTTTCCATATAATCATCAAACCATGATTCATCTAAATCATCAAGATATGGTTCTATGTTTACATGTAGTATAACTCCTTCATCATTCATTTGTTCAACTCGACCATACTCCTCTAAATTTCCTTTTAATTCGTTATATAGATAATTAACGTATTCGTCAGACTCCGCGTTAGATGTTGCATTTGAAATTGCTCTACGTATTTCATTATCATCATCCCAATCTTCAATTAATTCCTCAATATCTTCATTGTTAAATGTTTCCTCATCAAAATCAGGGTTATTTTTTTGTGCGATATGTTTTACTAAGTCACGTATTCTTTGTTCGTTTGTGTTATCAACATCATACTGTAAAGACGATTTCCAATCAACATCCCAATTCTCCCATAACTCATATGCGTCACCGCTTAATATGGTTTCAAATAACCACGTCTCAACGGTTCTTTCAATTTCATGACCCGCAGGTGTTGTATTTTTAACTTTTCTTCTATTTAAAACCCAATCACCATTAACATAATTCGTGACATCATCAGGATTAATTTTTAATGTTAGATTATAATCAATCTCAGGTTTTTCAATAATCCCAAGCCCCATTAATTTTTTCTGTAACTTTCTTGTATTAAATAAATCAGGTCTAGTATTATATAGTTTTATTAAAACTTCATTTGGTAAGTCAGTTAATTTAAAATCTCTGTCCGAAGCATATTCAGAACCAAACCCTTGGATAAGGTATTCATCCTCATCTTCAACAAAGAATAAAGGAAGAATATAATCATGAAACTCTTCTTTTGGTTTTGAGTTTTTAGGTCCCTTTAACTGATATAATGTACCATCTCTACCCACCGATGCAGTTAGATGACTTTTGTTAATAGTGAATTTACCACCAGGTAATTTCTTAACTTCTCTTAATGAATAAATATTATTACCATAAGCAGTTCTACCACAGTGACCCATTCTTGAGCATTCCTCAGGTGAGTCGTTTGTTTCAAGGTCGGCCCAATAAAAACCTTCATCATCTTTGTTTCGGAAATCTTTTACGATTGGGTGTTTTTCAACATAGTTAATCTCACCACCACCAATATCTAAAGAGTCGTGCCATTCTTTAGCTTTAACCAATAACTCAGGTATTGATAAACTTTTATATTCACTAACATTACCATCCAAACCAACTCTAACCCAGTCCATTATCTCGGTAATTTTTTGATTGTAATAATTCTTAATATTACCCGAGTTTAATTTTTCTAAAGCATTTTCTTTAGTAAGTTCGATTTCAATACCCCTACTTTGCCAACTTTTCATATTGTTAAGTTGTAGGTCAATAAGTTTGTTAGCCATCCAAACAGACAATGAACCACATATCCTGTCCAAGTATTCCGCATTTTCTTCATTCATCCCAACTTTATTCATTAGGACTTTCTTCTTTGAGGCTTCGGTAATTATTTGTTTGTTGAAGTCTTTAAGAATGTTAAGGACTGATTCGTCAATATTTTTATTCTTCATCTTTTCGTACCATGGTTTACTATTACTCTCATAGCTTTCAATAGTTGAAGACCCTTGTCCAATATGAACTCTATCCCCTAACGTTGGTAAAAATTCTTTTAAATAACCCTCAATTTTAGTTCTATAACCATGAACCATATCCGAATCGTCCTTGCTAAAGTAAGTTTTAAATAGGTATGTTACGTGTACATCATAACCATTATATTTATTAAACATAACATCCACAACAACACTATGGAAGTTATCAGATGGTTTGTCAACCATAGACGTTAATAACTTAGATGCGGTTTTTTCCCAAACGGATAAATTCATACTTATAAATACTAAGTAGAATAAAATAAATCAATACAGGTCCTCGCTATAAAGTCACCGCACATAAGATATATTCTTTCTCATCCATTGGTTCGTTCTTTCATTTTCTTTCTCAAAGATAGTAATTCAACTTCAGCCATGAAGGCACATGCCCATCCAAATCCTGAGGCATAATTCTTTGCAATGAATGACATTACACAGTTAACTCCGAATAGAGTTAATAAAAGATACTTTAAAATTGTTTTCATTTTTTTAATTATTATAAAAGTCAGACCCCGATTTTTTTACATATTGTACCGAAGTTCCTGACGGGGTTTCTAATTCAACGAACATCGGTTTACCTGTATACACACACACATCAATAACATGTGACGTTGGTATTAACGACATAATCAATAACCTTTCAGGTCCCTTGATTAATAACTTGGACCCTTCCAATGATAAATCTTTATCAATTGTTATTGTTACACATTCATCTGATGTGGCAACCGCTTGTAAATCCTGTATTGTTGGTTTTGTGTGCATATTATTGTTCCATTGTTGGTTTCAACCATAAAATATTGTTCTTGAATACGTAGTTTCTAAGTGTAGGGAATTCATTCAACACTCTCAAGGTCTCAATTGTATCATGTTTAAAACATTTGAATAGTTCCTCACGGATTCTTTCTGTTGATACAACGACCATCTTCTCATCGTAGTTGTATGACTCCATAGTAAGAGCCATAGTTGCGGGAATAGTGAAACCTTTGGTGATGGAGAATCTAATCGCTCTCAAGATTCTAAGTGGGTCATCATTGAATGTTACTTTCGTTGGGAGCGGTGTTCTAAGAATACCATTCTTTAAATCCTCCATTCCGTTGAAGTAGTCAATGATTGTTCCGTCTTCGTCTTTCGCCAATGCGTTTAGAGTGAAGTCACGTCTTTCCAAGTCGTCATATAGAGTACCAGGTTTAACAATTGGTGTTCTCGTATTCGGAATGTAACCAATCTCTTTACGAGCTAAAACAAAGTCTGCAACCCCTTGGTACTTGTGTCCTTTAGGGAATTTTGCTCTAATGGTAAAACAATCAGGTGTTGATAAGAAGATTTCAAACTTCTCATTTGTTAAATAAGTCTCCAAGATTACAAACATTTCATAAACATCTTGGTATTTCTCCAAGAGTGATTCATTAGGAACTACAACATAGTCCACATCTTTAGATTGGAGACCTAAAATCTCGTCTCTAACCTTACCCCCCACTTCAAGCATTTTAAACATACCACAAATTTAAAAAATAATCTTTAACATTCCTAATAAAACTTTTCTTTTCAGGTTTATGAATAACAATTAAGTCGGTATTTTCATAAAATGCTCTTCCCCCACTTAAAGCAAGTTTCATCTTTTTATCATACTCATGTTGTTCTTGTTTCATCTGTTGATTCATGTATTCAACAACCTGGTGATATCTTCTATGAGTATGATTAGGAGCATCACGAAAACCTCTATTGTTACGTAAAACCCAACCTAAAAGGTCAAAAAAAGTTAAATCACTGTTATTACCATCACCCTCAATTCTAATTCTGAAATTTCCAAATTCTGAAATATCATACCATATCAACAAATCTTCAACTAAATTATAGATTTCATGAAACAAAACATCTCTACTATTAAATCGTTTAGTTAGAAAAACCATTTCATAATCCCGTTTACCCATCTCTCTAATAACTAAAAAATCAAGTAAAGCACTACCAACGTCAGGTAGTATTACTCTGTCAATGATTTCATTTAAAATGTCAGTTCTACGGTCCCGATAAAAACCGTTTCTGTATTGATATAATTTTGGTCTATAGTCCATGATTAATTACAATAAAGGATTACAGGATTTTCTTTGTGAACGTCAACTTCAGGATATTTCTCTTTGAACTTTTGTAGGTTGAACGGTCTAGTGATGATATGTATACCACTCTTAGTAGGAATAAACTTCATCATAGGTTCTCTACCTGTTTCTAACTGTAGATTATAAACAAGTTCTCTGATTTCAATTTGTTCTTTGGAATGATTGAATGCGTCAATACTAACATTATCAATATCAACAATCCATTTCTTATCATTGTCACCATGGAACTCTCCACTAACAGAACTGAAAGCGTTCTTAACCGCTTTATAGTTTTCACTAATGATGAGGTCAGTTACTCTCTTTAACATTTGCATTGCGGTTTTCTTTGAACTACGTTTGTTAATACGGAAATACGCTCTTGCGTTGTGAGCAACACATGTTTGAATGATTTCATCCTCCATCCTGTTGAATTGGTCCATGGAATAAATAAAGTAGTCACCAATAACTTTCATATCTTTACCCAAATCAGGATTATCTTTCCTGCGTTTAAGAATCTGCAGGAAGTAATATGTGTCAGGACTTGGGAAATCCAACATAGGTCTAATAAGATTAAAATTATTCTTCATAATGCAAATGTATGAATTATATTTTAATTTTACAAAGTATTTATTAATATGGAAAAATCTAAATTAGAGGGGTTAAGTGATAGAATGTTATCTCAGTTCTTTGTTCAACTAAGTAAACTTTATGACGGTGACCTTGAGAACTCGGACTACTCACCATTAGCCGATGATTCATCGTTCAGGGATGATTGCGATTCAGTATCTACAATATTTGGTTTAGGTCAATGTGATTGGATTGACATTGATTATATCGTTACCCTGATTGATATGAATCCATCTATCAGTGAAGGTATAGTTAATAAACGTCCAAAAGTTGGTACGTACACATATGAAATAGATGTCCATGAAAGTATTGCTCAGAGACAAACTTATAAACATACGAGTACCTCTTATAACCCTAAAACATTATTACAAATTGCTGAGGTAATGCGAAGCGAAGGTGATATATCTCCGTGGGATGGTGAACACATAGATACTGATATTTATGACTCAGATACAAATGATGTTAAGGTAGATAAGGATTCGGTTAAAAAGATTCGTTAAAGACCCACTTTACTTTCTTCTCGTATATCCCTTAGGAAAACTCTATTTAAAATATAATATACATTTGGTAGATAGAAATCTCTATACCATACCAATAAGTGTTCTAAATTTTTAAACTCTTTTACTGATTTAAGTGATTCAAAATAATCACCCATCATTTCTTTGTCTATTATTGTTTCACCATTTTTTACTAATACATAAAAAATTGCCTCAACAGGTGTATCATCTGAACCATCCCAAAAAGGAGTTGCATAAGCACCAAACGCTTCTTTATATTCATTTTCATCACCATAGTAATCAGTTTCTGAGTCTAATCTCCATTCAAATGTGCCGTTATATTTATCAACCATTATTTCATACTCTCTATATACATCAGGTAACTTACCTAAAATAAATAAATCAAATAAAAGTTGATTCGCCAATTTATAATCAATTGGTAAATTAAGTTCAACAACTAATTCAACTTGGGTTAAACCTATAAGTTTAGCCGCTCCACGTAATCCGTGTTCGTCAACTAACTGTCTTAATTGTTTTTTTCTTTCCTCTTTCATTAATAATAAATATAAGTATTTATAGATATGAAAAACCAAATGTATTTCTTTTTTAATAAGTTTCTAAAAGAATCATATAATTTTTATGGGGTAATTCTCATACCTAGTTATGACCACAAAAATGATAAGATTGTTTGGAGTGTAGATAACCCTGAAGATAAATCATTTTCTGTAGAAGCAATTCAAAACAAACCTCATGAATTGTTTTATGATTTTACAAAATTAATGGGGGATAATGATTTTTATAAAAAGAACTTGTACAACGCATGTAAATTTGATATTCCAGACAACTATTATTTTATAAACCCATCAGATGAAAGAGAATTAAATAATAGATTAAAACAAATAACTAATATTGATTTTAAAGATTTTTACTCGGATGTAGTTTGTACTCATGTTCAAATTTGGCCTCAGGAGGATTTCACTGTTGAGATTGGTATGAAATTAATGAATCCAACAAATAAAAAAACAGGTAAATCATTATCAGACAAAAGTTTAAATGATGCTTTGATTGAACTTGTTGAGGATGATGACTTTTTTAATGGTTATGAGTATAATTTATTTTCACCTATATTGGGGTTTTTTAGGTCTAATCCTTTATTTTTTGATAATGAATATATGTTTTTCTCAAACTCCATAGAATTGAAAACTCCTGATAATAAACCAATAAAATTATATCCCTAATTAATCTTACGTTTACACTTTACAACAAAGTGAATGACCAACATCAGTATTATAAAACTTAAACACATTAAAAACCCCATACCGTTAATTTTATTCTTAATAATAAATCAAGAATTTATCTTCGTAAAGTCAAATTCGGGTATTATATAGACATGTGGTAATATAGTTTCAATGTCTTCAATAACCTCCTCACCTAATGTACCCCACATATATTCGGAAACATCGTCTTGTTTAAACCCGTGTTCCCAATCATCATTAAAACCAAGTGAGACTTTTGTTGGTTGGATGATGACCGTCCCTAAAAATAAATAATCTGTACTACCATTATCTTTTTTCAATAAAACTTTTTTTATTTTATATTCAATGTGAACATCAACTCGGTCATCATCACTATCTGAATAAGGCATAGAATACCAATCATCAAATTGATTTTTATCTTTTAACAATTTGTGTATCATGTCTAATGTTTTCTGTGTTACTTTGTCCATTTCCATATACTATAAGTATTTATTGAATATGAAATATCTAATTACCGAATCCAAATTAAAAAGAGTAGTTTATAACTATCTAAAGGATTATGAGAACTTAACTGAGTTTGATGGTGACTTCTTTGATTGGGACAATGGTCAAAATGTAGAAGCTATTGAGTTTGGTAAAGTTGAGTGGGACCCTATTTTTACATATTACAAAATACCAAGTAATGCTAAAAAATATAAAGATAAAAGTTTCTTAGAGTTACTTCCCGCATTACACAGTAATAATTTTGATTTTTTAGACACTTTAAAATCATTATTTGGTGAGGAATCAACGGATATTGTTATTGATTGGTTTGAGGACACATATGGGTATAAAGTAAATACACTCATATAATATTTATTATTAAATAAACAATTAAAAAATTAAATTATGTCTTACACAAGAGAGCAAATTGAATCATCGGTTAAAGGTAAAGGTCACGTATGGTTTGAGGATGCAAACAACAAAGGTTTTGATGTGAACATTGTAGGAGTTAGAAATGATTCTACAGGTGATAAAGTAACGAATGTCTTTGATGATTTTATTACATTATCATATAAAGAAAATGGTGAATGGAAATTTCATTGTTGGCCAGCAACAACTGACCCAGGTAAAAAAGGTGTTATGGAATACCATAATGTTGCGGGGGTTGCAAGATTAGTTGAAGGTCAGTACCGTGGTTCTCACACTATCAGATTACACCAAGGTAAATATGAAGCATTAGGTCAAGCTAAGAATGTTAAAGTTTATCGTGACGCTAATCGTGATATGAAATATGATGAAACTAAAATCACTGAAGGTGTTTATGGTATTAATATTCATAAAGCAGGTGCTGATTCTACTTACGTAGAGAATTGGTCTGAAGGTTGTCAAGTATTCAAGAAAGCCGCGGATTTTGAGGAGTTCATGAAAATCTGTAGAAAAGCGAGAGATATCCATGGTAACTCATTCAGTTATACTTTAATCGGGAGTAACGATATTAAATAATGACTCAAGACCAAGAAATACAAGCGTTAAACAAGATTGTTAATTCAGGTCTTATACTATCAACGTACCCTGAAGTGGACCATATTGATGTGTCTCTACATGGGGTACGTCAGCCATATCTTATCTATAAAATTTATATGAAAGATGAAAATATAACCATAGAAGAGGTTGAGGATGACCTTGACGTTCTTTGGTTGATTGACCATCAAATAATGAGTACCGTTTCAAAATTAATTCCTTTTGAACATTTACCATTTAAAAGTTATGATTATCAAGTAATTATTTACGATGGAAAAGGTATTTCAATTTTTGATTGGGAACATAGATTAAGTCAAATGAAACCTGGAAGTACAGGTAGAACGGATTGGGAAAGAAGGTCTAATCGGGAGTAATAAAATCAGTGATGATGTATTGGACCATCCATTCATTATCGACTAAAGCAGGTTTTTCATTTATAATTCCATCAAATTTTGGATAACTACGGTCTGTCTCTTCGTATTCACCTTGTCTTTGCCAATTTTTATAATGCTCAATTGCAGTACTTAAATCGGTTTCTTTCCGACCAGCGTTAGCCGTATTTAGATATGCTCGTATTGGTTCAACGTAATTGGTAACAACAAAACTGTCTTCTTTTCTAATCCCTGCAGTAAAATAACCATGTCTAACATGAATCTCCCAACCCCCAACACGAACACTTTTAACAGTTGTAAGGTATTCTGTTAATTTATCAACAACATCACTATTTAAATATAATTCTTTACAATCAAAGTACGACATCACATGTTCATCAAGTCCTAAGGCTCTATTAAATTGATGCCTATTTTCATTAACCCACCCTTTAATAGACGATTTAGAATATGAGATTTTTTTTGGGTTTGACATGTGATAAGTAATTTCATATTCATCACTTATATCAACGGGAATTAAATAAATCCCAAAGACATCTTCCTTACCGTTGATGTATTTTTTATAAAGTTCTAAGTATCTTTCAGGATTCATTATATGTCGGATTTATAATTTATTCTACCAACAACAAAACTAAACCCTGTTGTATTTTCTATATGTTCAATAAAGTAATCATAAATACAATCTTCAATTTCATTTTCAACCTCCCAACCGTAGTCTTCATTATCACGAGCGTCTTTTAACTTATGAATTGTTCCATCAGTCATTATTAACATTACAGTTCCTTTTATATCGTCAACAGTTAAGAAAATTTCAAATTGATGTCCATCTCGGTGATAATTATTAATAATAAATGTGAAATCATAACCACCACAATCTATTTTGTATTCGGGTTTACTGAAAAACTTTTTCATAATACCTGAACTATTTTCACCAAGATATTCTCTCAACCAAGACTGAAGTTGTGTCATTCCAATAGGTGTAGTTCTATTATCAAAACCAAACATTGCGGTCATAGTTTTGTTAATACCAGGACCAAACTTGTCCCAATACTTAAATACCGCCTTTTTATACGACTCTAACTCTTTTACCTTATCTAATTGGTCCTCAGTAATTCTAATTCTCATATCAATAAATATAAGGTATTGAGGTTTAGTTCTCCTCAAATACCTTATCCAAATATTGTCTCATTGAATGACACATGTGGTGTTCAGTAATCCCTAATTTTTTGATGAAGTCATCGTTTTCTTTACGATACATTTCAAACATACGACTACCTGACATCTTAGAGTATTGAACGTTTGCAATACGGTCACACATCTTAACGAATGTCCCGTATTTAATATCACGTATTCCTTGGTAGTACTTGTCATTACCTCGTTCTTTACGGTTCTTACCTTTCTCATTAGTTAATGCGTAAACCAATTCCGCAGCGTCATAACCTAACATCTCTTTAACATCGTTGTAAGTAACACGAGTATCTTCAATGGTATCGTGGGCAAAGCAGGCTAACTTAACTTCTTCTTGTTTAACGTCCTCAACCAAGTGTTTGAACTGTTCATAAACTCCGACAACCATTCTTAAATGGAACTCATAAGGTAAGTAAGTATCGTACATATGATTGGTATCTCTATGTTGTGAGATAATCCAATCTATTTTTTCTCTCATTGTTTTCATAATACAAAAATAAGAATAATCCAATTATTTAACAATCTTTTTTGTAAATTATATTTATGAAAAAGAATTATTATGGCTCACCCAATCATACATGCAAAATCATCCGCTAAAAAGTTCGGAGGAACATGGGAAGAATATATTGATATACACAATTGGTTTGACGAGACCAAAGCTTGGTATGGTCATTCCAATCACAGGATGTTTAGACACCACTCAGAGGGGATATTTGAGATGGAACAGAAGTTTGGTATGTCTTTTATCAATAGTGAAGGTAAAACCGTTTATACACGATATGTGGGGGAACAACACGTAAGGGAAGATTGTTATAATCATCTACCATCGGCAAAAGAATGGTTAATGGCGTTAGAAGGTAAAGAACGTCCAATGTGGATGATGAGAACATTAGAATTAAACATTGACTAAGATATTTATTGTTATGGAAAATGTAAATATCACTGAAGAACAAGCGAAATCATTAAAACTATTCGCTTATTACGCTCAAGGTTATGGGAAAAAAGAAGTTAATACCTCAATATACACACAAGAATGTACTGAAGATTGGAGAGACCACGAATGGTACGGAGATGGTAATACTAGAGTTGAGTCTTATGACGCAATTGATAATGTTATTGATGACATAATAACTGAAAACGATTTAATTGCTGCTTCAGTTAGTGATTGTGATAATAGAGGAACATTACATATTAATATAGATTGCGTTGAGAGAACTTTAAAAATAAGTGCCAGTGAGATGGTTTATGAAACAAGAGGAATGGAAGATGCACTTGAACTACCCGACATTGAAAATGAGGACTTAAAATCGATATTTGAATACATGTCTAATGAAGGTTATTCAGAAGGTGTTGTCGTATTCGCAGGTGGTGGTGATAGTGGTGAAATTGAGAGTGGTATCACCTATGACAGTAATTCCACCGAACAGGTTAACAGAGGAGTATTGGATTTTTTATATGGATGGTTAGAAAACTTCTATGGTGGTTGGGAAATTAATGAAGGGTCCCAAGGTAGATTCGTATTTAATATGGATGACGAACTGTTACAATTAGAGTTTGAAGAAAACCTTGAGGAAGAATATAATATAGGTCAAGTATTCTTCACAAAATTTTAAAATCAAAAACCCCTCCGAAGAGGGGTTTTTTTATATCTGTTCAAGTGAGGTCAAAATGTTAAAGTTATAAGAATTTTAAGATTTGATTGGTTAACTGTTGAACGCTTAAATCTTGACTAAAGGACCGTACTTCATCAATATCTTAACATCAGTTCTGAATAACAAGTTGTAGTATAACATCATCACTCAACTCTCCCAGATATTAAATTTCGGTTAGAGCATTGTGAGTATCCAATTCTTCTTGGATTGACTCAATCTCATCCTCCATAATTTTTACCATTCCATCTCTTTCTACGATTGAGATTTCTGAGGTCATTACAGGTGCATTTTCACTACGTCTTGAGTAGTAGTCTGTTGACGTACCTTCAGTACAGTTCAACATTTTAATTTTTGACACCAATGATTTCAATTCAGACAATCTGAAAATCTTACCATACACTGATGTATTTGCTTGATGAATCTTTGTTTTCAATTCAATCAATTCATTGGTAAGTTTGGAAGCCCTCTCCAATGATTCTGTTGAGGAATACGGTCTTGTAGAGGTTACCTCAACACTATTGTAGGACTGAGCCTTTTGTAGTTCTTCGGTAATTTCTTTAACCAATTTGTTCTTCAACTTTAATGCTTGTTTTACAGTCATATTTGTTTTTTTATTTACTATTCAATGATAAGTTATAAATCCTAAAAGTCAAATTACGAAACGATAAACATGTTTGTATTCGCGATAGGTAATCTCATAACAGGAATCGCGTTACTGTCCTCATTAGGTTTTTGCATAACCTCATAGAAACCTAATTCCGAACATTTCACAGTACTCACGTTATCCATTCTTTGTATGATTGTAGACAGGCCTCTGTGTCCTTCTGTTAACTGAATTGTTTTATCTTTTGTATTGAAAACTAATGTTTGCATATTTCTTATTGAGCTCATATTTTTTATTTTATTTAATGTTAGTGATATTATTGGGGAGAGTCAACCTCCCCCCGTTTGAATTAAATCATCTTCAAGATGATTTCGGTCTTACCTTCCCATTTGATGATTTTAGATTTAGGAACCCAAAACTCCATCTCCCCGATTTCCTCAACTTTCGCCAAGTACTCGTTACGGAAACGTTCTGCTTGACTTGAGTCAGTGATGTATTCAACACCCATGTGTTTAGCACATGTCTTACCCATCTTAGTCAACATTGAGAACTCGTCAGTAAGTGTTTTAGCACAACACACACAAACATCTCCACGTTTTACAGTCATCTTACCTGCGAATTTAACCGCTTTTGGTGATACTGCCAACACCTTAGTGATGTCCAAAAGGATTGGATTGAACTGAAGACCGTATTGTTCTTTCATCTTCTGTCCGATTGAACGACCAACTTTAACTGTCTCACCAACAGTAGGGATGTTCATCTTGCGAGTGTTCGCTTTGTCCTCCTCTTTTTGGATTTGTTTAACCGCCGCAGTAGTCTGTGGGAATGTAAGAGTTCCGTAAGTCATCAATTTGTTTTTGATGTCCAATACGAAAGAGTTCTCACCTGTGTAGTTAGCGATTCTCTTCATGTCCTCAGGTAGTTCGTCCACCTTAACTTCGGACTTGGTCATTAGGGCTTTCTCAGCAGCTGCCAATTGTTTCTCAGTCAAACGACCGTATTTAGATAAGGCGTCCTTCATTTTAAGAACGAAAGAGTTAGAGCCTTGGTAATTTCTGATTTTTGATGTTGTTGTTACTGTAGTTGTCATATGTCCTTGTTTTAGTTTTGTTTCACAAAGATATATAACTTTCTTGGTTTGGCCAAATAAAAAAGATATTATTTTAAACTAAATGCCCAATCATAGTTGTCGGTGATAAGAACCTCACCATTCATTAGTTCCTCAAGTTCCTCAACATATTCTTTGGTATTACTTTTTCCATCTCGTTTTAACGGATAATTGGTAAACTTAACTCTTAACATAGGACTTGTTCCATCCCCCGTAAATTCAAAGTTTACATCAGGATTACTTGATTGTGATATAGCATTTTTAATCTTATTATCAATCGGGTCTAAGTAATCATAGTTTTTAAATGAGAACGAAATTTGTAAATGAATACCAAAGAATTTCTCAATTTCTATATTAACTTTTTCAATTTTATTAAGTGGGTTTGATATCCATATATGAGCATCTTTTGGTCTTTTGGTTATTAGTTTGTTTCTGTATGACTCATCAAATTTATCACTGTTTTTATCAAACTTTGCACAGTCAACAACTAACATTAAATAATACTTATCATGGTGAGGTTCAATTGTAAACTCAACACCAGGTAATTGTAATTGAGCAAAACTAAGTATTGCTTTTTCAGGTATCTTATCCATTATTGTTAGGGTGATTAAATTTGAACTTGGTATTATCTCCGTTAAGGTAGATACTATAATCACTTAACAACCTTTGTTCAATACCCTTTTCAATATCTTCTGAGAACGGACTTGGTACTATATATCCTTCAGGGTTAACTACCATCTTGTTGGTCCCTTCAACTGTTCCTGCTTTGTCAATTAGTATTGTCATATGAATTTTACCACCTTTCTTTTCAACTTTCTGTATTGTAAACTTAACTTTCTTCTTATCGTTACCCCATCCCATACTAATTAAACGAGACGGATGACTCTTGTTAAGGTCTTTACCAATAACATTTGCAAATTGAGTTACTCTGTCCGTTTTTACATCATCTAAAGGTTTACCATTGATAAGTGTTTTCATCTCATCAGGAGTAACTCTAATTACCTCATCTCTAAGATTATTATCGTATCCACCTCTTCTAGGATTAGAGTGTGATATTTGTTTAGAGGTTGATGATGAATATGAGTTACTAACAACATACCATTGATTATTAATGAACAAATAGATTGGATACCATTCATATGATTTAACAACATAATACCATTGGTTTTTAGAGTTAACATTCCAAAACCCTTCTAAGTTGGAACCTTTGAATGGTATTTTACCTGCAGTATAAGTGTAAGCATCATTGTTCGGCGTTCTTTTTTGTTTAAATCCTCTGTAATCCACAAAGTTTGACCCATCTAAGTTTTCATAATCACCCTCAGGTCTATAGTTCGCAGTATAGACTTCGTAATAGAATCTTGCATCAGTTGTATTTCTACCAATCATTGGCATCATAGTTTTGATTAGGTCCAATAATTTCTCCTGTGTTGGGTTATCATGTTTATGTTTATTAAGATACTTAAACAGTCTAATTTCCTTTTCCGAAAGAGGTTTATTTTCACTTCCTTCGGTTTGTTCTCTTAATATTTTTTTAATGAGGTTTTTCATGTTACATATAAATATACATGAAAAAGAATTTATCACCACACCTCATAAAAAACCGAAGTGTATTTAGTTCCTCTCACAATATTTTGTAATTCTCTTAATTGAGTTTCAATAGTTCTTTGGAATTCGTCTTCCGTCATGATGGATGATTCAGTAAATCCAAATAAACCTTTCCATAATTGTAATGAATGATGAAGTTTTCGTGACACTCTTTCCATAGAATTTGGATTAACAATAACTAATAAAAATTCTTGTGGTTCTTGATAATCAGTATATAAATAATAGAACCGATAGTTTTCACTGTTTTCCGTCTCAGGATAGTTTTTGCGTACTTCATCCACAAACATTATTAATCGTTTTGGATGTATTCTATCATTCATAACGGAAGTATAATAAAAAACCCCCACTAAAAATAGTGAGGGTTTAAAAATGTTTTGTGTTTTTTACTTTAAGAATCTTAACTTGTATAAAGTTGAGTTTAATAATTTACAAACATTATCAATTTCATTTTGGATGTATGAATCTTTGCAACAGTCTCTTAAATCTTCAACTTTACTATATAGTTCTTTGAAGTAGTTAATAGTTGTTGTAGTATCTTTATAATCCTCAATATCGTATTTTTTATAACCTTTGATGATACTGTATTTACCTTGATATGATTCAATGATTCCGTCAACTATATCTCCAATCTCATCATAATAAGTATTCAACGCACTATGTTCGGCAAATGATTTAGTTTGTAGATGTAATGTATGGGATTGAGTTCTTGAGTGAAATAATAATGAAACCATCTCAACAAAATCTTTGGTTCCTGTTTTTTGTTCTGAAAGTAATCCTCTCTTGGTCACTTCTTCAAACAATATTTCTTTTAAATGTTTATCCATAATAATTCTTTTAGTATAAATATTAAAACATTAGGAAAAACTGATTATAAAATCTTCCTTGATTGAAAACAGTTTTAGAATATTTTCTATTTCCTTAGTTATATAATGTTTTACCATCCCATCTGTGAACACTTTATACTCTTCCCGATTCAATAATAATAAGTTTACCACTTTTGTAGTATAATCATATTCAATTAATTTTATAGATAACTTGGTCCCACCATTAGAAGGAATACTGAACTGAATAGGTCGGTCTTTGTAATATTTAATAAATTGTTCCATATAAAAATCCCCACCCTAATGATAGGATAGGGATTAACATTAATCAATTATTTTTTTAATTCCCAATAATTATTTCATCGTAATTTAATTTACCCATCCCACCTTTATTCGTAATGTCTTTATACATGAATGTTTTAACCACTGTAGTGACACTTTGTTCTGCCTGAGCAATCTTACTCTCCATCCAATCTTCAAGTTGTTCTCCTTCCTCCATAGACTCCCACATCTTATATGCTAAAGTCGCAATAGTGAATAATTGTTGTTTAGCCATATAAGAACCTTCTTCGTGATTCTCGTTAACACTTTTGTTAACTCTGTTAACTAATTTGTCTAATTGTTTTTCAGATATAATAATATTTTTCATTTGTGACTTTTTATATAAATATCATGAAACAAGAAAAGGAGACTGTTACGTCTCCTTTAGGGCCGATAGGATTTATCGGGTTCCACCACCTTGTTTATACGACACAAGGAAACAATTTTATATTACAAGATAAACACTATCTACTTTTGTTGTAATGACATCTTTAACAGGTTTTGGTGTTACCACCTGTTCAGTGTTAGTTGGTTCTGTTACGTAGTCGTAAGCGTCTTTAAGGGTTACAACGATGTATGCAAAAATAAGTAAAACACCGATGATAATAAATTTGGCAAATTCTTTCCAATATTTAAACCCGAAGTATAGGGCCACTCCTAAAAATATTAAAAATCCCATAGTTTGTCAATTTATTTTGTTACTAATGCCTCTACTTTACTTTTCATGTGGTCAGCCAGTCCGTAAGCGTCTACTGATGTTAATACGATTGAGTCAACCAAGTATTTGTATGGAACGTGAACCAAGAAGTCCACTCCATTGAAGAATGTCAAGTCGTTCTTCAGTTCCAAACACCCGTGGACCATTTTAAGGAACAATTTGAACTGTGTCCCGTCCACGAATGTTTCGTCAACCAATTTTCCAAATTTTTCGTTCTCAATTCTGATGTTGTATGTTGAAGTTGTCATATCTATTTGATTTATTCTACAAATTTACAAAAACTATTTCATATTTCCTAATGCCTCGATAACAGAATCTGCACTATTTTCTCCCATAGATACTTGAGCAATAGTGAACACAATTTTACCATCAACCTCTGAGTAGTTAAGGATAACCGCACTTCCGTTAGGGTTTTTTACCACGATTTGGTTTCTTGTAGTGTTAATGTTATTAACTCTGTTACCACCAAAATCAATGTCAGAATTTCTGTAACGTTTGAATGCTTCACCAAAGGCACTCATACGAACTTCGTTATCTTTAATTCTTCGGTTATGAACATCCCACAATCTTTTAACATAGTCCTCAACAATTGTTACAACAGGTTTACCTGTTTTGTAATAGGTCTTAGTCTCATCATTACCAACTCTAACTTTTAACTTATAACCATGACTCTGACTTCTCCATCCACCTCTTGGAGTAGTTGTGTGCTCTTCAACAGAAACAGTAATACGATTGTTAGACTCACCTTCAGGTAGTTCACCCTTGTAAACAATTTTAGACCCGTTATAGTTCTCGGAAATTTCACCAATCTTAACGTTGTCATAACCAATACGGTTACCTTGAGTGTCTAATTTATAAACATTTACAGGCCAAGTTTGAGTATATTGAGTTTTAACCAACTCAAATTTATCGGAATGTTTTTGAATTTCTTTGAAATATTTATCCCACTCAGACTCGATTTTCGTCTGTTCAGATTTGAAAGTACCCGCATTTTTTTGAATTGCGGTGATTGAGTCTTTGATGTGTTTTTGTTGATGTTCTTTTAGGGTCATGGTGGAAGTTTTCGTGTTTGTTTTACAAATATAAGCACAATATTTTAATTGGCCAAATTTATTTGTCTGTCAATATCACGTTCTTTGATAGTATTACGTTTATCCCAAAGTTTTTTACCCTTGGCTAATACAATATCCATTTTTAACAATCCTCTATCATTCTCGTAAAGAATATGAGGTATAATAGTAAATCCTTTAGTTAACTCTGACTCAAGTTTTCGTAATTGTTTCTTCTTTAACAATAACTTTCTATCTCTACCAATGTTGTCGTTACCAATTCCTTGGATGAGGATTCCTTTCATAAACAACTCACCATTATTAAAATAACAGAATGAGTCCGTCATAGAGACCTTTCCTTCTCGGATTCTCTTTACCTCAATACCAGTCAATTTAATACCTGCAGAGAATTTCTCCTCTATGAAATATTCAAATTTAACTTTACGATTCTCTATGTGAACTTTATTCTTCATAACCACAAAGATATAAATAAAAATGAAAAAACCCTAACAAATTTTTACATTTATCAGGGTTTAGTAATTACCAACTAAGAAAGGGGTCGTTGGGGCTTTGTAGGATATAAATATATTAAACTTTTCAAAAAGAAAAACTATTTTTCAGATTTTATTACAAAACCTTAAGATATTTATAGTTATGATATTAAAAATCAACGATAATAAGTTTAAAGTTAAAACCATGATTACCAAAAAGGATACTCAAAAGGGTATGATGGGTCGTGACTTTGATTCAACTTTTAACGGTATGTTATTTTTAATGGACCAAGGTCAACATGGTTTTTGGATGAAAAACTGTATAATCCCATTAGATATTATTTTTATAGACGGTAATGAGATTACTAAAATTCATCACAACTGTCCTCCATGTGAGACTAAAGACTGTCCAAGTTATGTTGGTAAGGGTGATTCCATCTTAGAACTTAAAGGCGGGACCTGTAAAAAATTAGGAATTAAAGACCGAGATTTTATCCGTTATTAATTTTCTCCTGTAATACTCTAACAAACTCTCTTTGTATCATCTTAGTGAATTTAACATACGGAGCATCTTCGTCAGTTTTTTGATAACCTCCACTTCCAGATTTTTCTTTCTTTTGTGATGCTCTACCTAAATAACTTAATCCTGAGATATTTGTAATACATTTATGACCTCCACTATTCGCCAAAATAACATCCCAAGCTTTAATTGTTACTTTAATAACTTCCCAAGAATCAACTGTATATTTTTCCAACATTTCTTTTTCCTCATTATTTAAACTCGAATAAGGTTTTTCCATAATCTCTCCTAACTTAGTCAAAAGTTCTCTACCGTTTTCCATCTCAACAAATTTATTACCATAAATTGCCGCAAAATCTTTAAATGTAAACCCAACGGATTCAGGACCTGCCGATATTTCAGAAACCCATTTAAGTGTTGATAATGGAATTTCTTTTTCCTTTAACTGAGATTCCCATTTAGATAAAACCTCATCTTTGATTTGACCTAAATCAATTCCTTTTAACGCTCTTTCTTTCTTAAAAGGATTACAAGACGCTTGAACCAACCCTAACGGCCAAGCAATAACTATAAAATCAGCTTCAGGATTGTTTTTAAATGGTGTATATCTATCGTAAGAACCTGGTTTCATCATATTACCACCACCATACTGAACAATAATATTTCCTTCAACTTTAACATTAGGGTGCGATTTCATTTGTTGAATATACCCTTCTTTGTTTTTTTGTAATTGTGGGACAGTTGCATATCCTTTTTCTTCCATTATTCTTTTAATATTCTGTAAAATATTCATTAATGATGGAGTACATTTCATAACAAGTTCCTCAAGAAACCCTGGTTTGTTTTTAAATGCTAATAACAATTTATTGGCTACTAATCCTAAAGCCATTTTATTTTTAGAAATTGACGAATTTTTATCCAAACTAAATAAATAATTAATTACTTGGTCAATAGAGATATTATTCATTGCAAAATTTGCAGAATCTACTGTTGATATTAATAAAATGTCTCTATCAGGGAATATATCACTTGGTGATACAACTTGTGATATTGTTTCAACGTTTGACCTTGAGTGTCTAAACGATGTTGATTTAGTTTCTTCAGCTCCTGCCTGACTATCGTGGTGGTCAGTATGTATTATGAACATTGGTTTACCATGTGCAAAATCAACAAGAACGGGCATTGTATCACCTCTAGCGTCAATTTTTTTAACTGCAAATTCCTTGTCCCCATATTGGATGACGTGAGCATCAACAACTTTAATCCCATAATCCTCAAGATATTTTTTCATTGCAATTGCGGTAGTAACACCATCTAAATCTTGATGAAAATAAATCTCCGCTTTTGGGTATCGTTTAGCGAGTTTATTAATTTCTCTTAAACCACTTTCCTTAATTAACTTCTTCATATTATATTAATGCCCCCGCAATTTTACCAGCAGTTCCACTACCACCCCCTAATAATGATGATATCATTGATATTGCGTCCATACCTCCTCCACCACCTGTAGATGATGTCGTTGGTGTTGTTGGTGTTGACGGCATTGGTGGTGGAGTCGCTCCACCCGTTTGTCCAAATTCTTCTTCAGCGTATTTTTGTGCTTTTTCAGTTTTACTATATTCATCCACTTTAGCTTGTAAGTCACCGTATTTTTGTTCTAATTCATCAGGTCCAACAAAGTTTGCGATACCTATAAAATCTAATAATCCTAAATACCATTTAGTCCTTCTCATTAAAGACCTAGTTGCTCTATTACCCCAAAGTCTTCCCATACCACCTGAAACGTATTTATTAGAGAATGATTGTTTTTCACCTTTATAATCTCTGAATCCTCTAAAACTACCTTGTTTTTCCATGGCTTTCATTAGTTGGTCTTTCTCAAGTTTACTTAATTGAGCTTCACCTTTACCAAACATCTTAGTCGCCATTTCTCCTGAGGTTTTCATCTCTTTTCCAGCCTTAGTAAAGATACCAACAAATTCGTCAATTACTTTAACTAATCCTCTACCTAAGAATGGAACTTTACCAATTAAACTTCTTAACATATCCATTAGTTTACCTCCCCATGACGGAGCGTTCTCAACCAATTTAGCGATTGGTCCTCCCGCAACTTTAGCAGTCTCGGCCATCTTAGCAGCGTCACCTGCAACAGTTGCTGCTTTAAACGCCTTCGCAGCACCTCCACCCATTTTCATAACTCCAATAACAGGTTTAGCGATTAAATCCCCTAAATAAGGAACCGCAGAAACCCATGATAATATTGCAAATAATTTATCTCCTTGTCTCCAATAACTAATACCATTAACAATATCAACAACACCTGTTGGGTCAAAGATACCAACAATATCACCCAACGTATTATACCAACGAGATTCAGTAACCAAGATAGCCTTTTCAGGATATAATAGTTTTAAGAATTCAAGAACAAATTGTCTATCAACACCTGAAAGTTTATTCCACTTTTCGTCAAGTATTTTAATTTGTTCTTCTTTATATATTTGAACCATCTTATTTTTCAATTCCGATTCAGTAAGTGATAATCTATTCATTTGAAATGTTTTTATTATAAATATCTAACAAATAAAAAAAGAGGTATTAAACCTCTTTATTAATATTATCCGACTGTTGGTAATGGTGGTGATTTAAAAATTGCTACGTGTTGTCCCTCAACCTTATAGTTTTTGTTTTCAAAAATTAACATTTCTTTAGTATTAGTAAATATGATGTATTCTAATGGTTTATTCTTATAGTTTTTCATTTGATAAGAATAAACCGTGTAAGTTTTAGCTATTTCATCATATTTGACATTACCTAATGGTTTTACTTGTACATATTTTTTTCCACTTGGTAATGTAATTTCAAGGTCTTTACCATCAAATCTATCTTGTTTAGACCCAGAACAGAATTGTTTAATATCATTAGGATTAATATTATGTGGTGATTCCGTTAATTTTTTAATTGTTAAATTTTCAGTTTTAGTCCCTGAATCATATGATTTAAGATTAAGGTCCACTAATTCCTGCAAATACTTACCTTGTTTAAATAAATTGTCAGAATTAAATGTTAACCATTTTCCAAATTCATCTATTGTAACTTCTGCGGGTGTTAGATTATTATCAAAGACTCCATTCATATACCACTCAATTAGTTTTCTAATAACCATAGGATTGGTATCAAAATAATTTAATATGGACCAAGTTTGTCCAGGAACATTGGTCCCTTGAATATTGATTAATCCGTCTTCACTGTTACATACCCCATTACCATTGATAAAGCTATTTTTACCGATATTACTTGGATATAAATTGTATAGGGTTTTAGTCATGAATTCTGGAAAACCTGATGACGATTTTTTTAGGAAATTTTCATCTAACTTAATTTCGTGAGTAATAAGTTCATCCTTAATTGAATTAAATTTATCTATCGTTATATACGGGGCACCTGATGCTTTAGTAAGGTTGATTTCGTTGATTGAGAAATCAATGACTTCATTTGTGTAGACGTTTGCTAACTTCACTACTATATTCTCTTTACCACTTTCTTTTAACTCTTTGATTGTTTTTAAATCATTAGAATTAATCCCATTAACATAAACAAAAGTTCTTTGGTTATTAGTGTCAGGTCTAAAATCAGTATATCTAACAATAATTTCTTCAGGAAATTCTATTTCTGACTGTTGTTCTAATATAAGTTTAAAATATTGGCTTTCCGTTACTAAAATTTTCATATCAATAAATATACAAGAATAAAAAAAAGGGTTTAATTAAACCCCTTCTTCAAATTCCATTTTAGTTTGTTTCTTTTCATTAACAAATGCTTGGACCCTATCTTCAGCAACTTTGGTGTAGTCAGGACTTAATTCAATCCCAATCCATCGTCTGTCTAATATCTCAGCAGCGACTAAACTAGTTCCACTACCCGCAAATGGGTCAAGTATTACATCATTCTTATATGAAAGAATTTTGATTGCCTTAGTTGGGATATCCATTGAAAATGTTGCTTTAGTTAATGTTCTAGTGTCCGCAAAGTATTTCCACTGTCCGTAAACCAAACTAATGAATTCTTTTTTATCCTCGTCAGCGTAAACAACTTTCTTTTTAACAGTACCATCCTCTTGTTCAATCTCTGTAGGTGTTCCAATCCATTGTGGTTCACCTTTAACTGTTTTGATATGTTTATTCTTGTAAGCTAAAATAACACATTCTTTTGGGTTATAGATGTATGGTGAACTTGGACTCATCCATGAACCCCATGCAGTTGTCTTACTTCTATGAGGACTATCTTCCTCAAGGTCAATAATACCAAAGAACTTATACCCAATTCTTTTCATAACTTGGTAGACTTCAGATACAAAAAATACTCGTCCTCCTTTATCTTGTCGGTTAATCTCATATGGAATGTTTAGAGCAATACGTCCATCATCCTTTAGTATTTGATATGCTTCAGTCAACCATTCTTTTGTAAACTGAAGGTATTCCTCAACATACATATCATCGTTGTGAACATCGTAAGCAATCCCTACACCATAAGGTGGCGATGTTACAATCAAGTCAACACTGTTTATCGGCATCTCCGACATAACATTTCTACAATCACCTATGGTGATTTTATTTATATAATTTTCAATCATTTCTTTTCTAATGTTTCAATGTGGTGTTGTAGATACCATAAGGCTTTTTTAAGGTCCTGAAGTTCTTTATCCGATTCTTTTTTTCCCGCTCTTGAGATATATTTCACGGTATTCCCAAGTGAGAATCCTAAGTCCCAAGCATCAATAACCTTAATGGCTTCATATGGGTTTGACTCTCCCCCATAATGTTCTGGATGATTTACTTGTTCACTCATTTTATTTCAACTTTACGTGCTTCCATCATCACCCTTTTAAGTTCTTCAGGTAATGAAGAACTCTTTATTAATGATTCCGCATCAAATTTAGTAACTTCTGTTTCCTGGTTAACTTCATATTCATCATTTTGGTATTCACTTAATAATTCCTCACTTGATAATACACCGTTGTATTTTTTAGCCACTTCATCAAAATTTTTCATACTAACATTACTAAACATGTTATGAACAGTATTGGACAATTCATCCGCCATTTTGAGAGTTTCAGAAATAACTTTTATAATTTCATAAGGATTCGCATTTGATGCAGGTCGTCTATCTTCAATATATCCTTTCCATTCTTTTGCCGTTGACATTGGTACTCGGATAGACGCACCTCTATCACTAATCCCCCAACTGAATTTATCAATTGCCTGTGTTTCGTATTTACCTGTAAGTCTTAGTTCATTATCCGAACCATAAACTTCAATATGTTTATGTCTTCTTGATTCTAATGCGTTAAATAATGAGTTGAAATAACTCTCTCCACCTTCGTTTCTCATTTTATCAGTTGAAAAGTTTGTGTGTAGTCCTGACCCGTTCCATTCACCATATGCAAGTGGTTTAGGGTGGTATTCAATAAAGTATCCGTATTTTTCAGATAATTTTTCCATTAAATATCTTGACATCCAAAGGTCATCACCAGCTCTCAATTTACCCTGAGAGAATATTTGATATTCCCATTGTCCTAAAGCAACTTCAGCGTTTACCCCTGTGATAGAGATTCCCATATTTAAACATAAATCCATATGTTCTTCAACAATGTCTCTACCAATTACATTAGCACCAACTCCACAATAATATTTACCTTGACCGTCAACAGAACCGTGACCATGACCTAATACAGGTTTACCTTTACCTTCACGAATAAAATATTCTTGTTCAAAACCAAACCACATCTCTTTATCGTCTTCACCCAATTTGGCTCGTTGATTTGTTTCATGAGGAGTACCATCAGGATTCATTACCTCACATAAAACATAAACTTTAGACTGACCAATTTCACGATATAATCTAACAGGTTGTAAAATACAATCAGATTTACTTCCGTCAGCTTGTAGGGTTGATGAACCATCAAAGTTCCATACAGGAATACTTGATACATCATTTATACCACTTGGGATAACTTTAATTTTACTTCTTAGATTTGGTTCGGGTGTGTAACCATCAAGCCACACATATTCAATTTTTGTCATGATTATTATTTTTTATTGAGTAGTAGTTATTTTCTTTTTTAATGACTCCATCTTCAATTAAGTCATTTAGAATTTCAATTGCTTCAAATTCAGAAACATTTAAAATGTTTTTACTAATGAAGTCTAAATTTAGAGGTTGTCTTAATTTAGAAAGTAGCAGGTTTAAATTCGTTGAGTTTTCCATCTTGTATTATTGTTAAAATTTCTTCATCAGAAACACCTTGTTGATGTAGTTTAAACACTTTGATTGAGTCGTCATCAGTAAAAATAAGAGCATCAGCGGCAAATACTTTTGATAATGGGTGTTCATTCTTAATTGATTGAATCACATTCTCAATTTTTACAAATCGTTTGTTAAATCCCATTTGATAATAATTTTTTAGGTTCTTTCTTTATACTTTGAGCGATATACGACATAATTTTTCTTTTAAAAATTGGGACCAAAGTTTCTTCTAAAGGAAAAATCTCATTACATGTGACCTCAAATAATGGTAACTTATGTGATTTAACCTCTTCTTTAGTTGAGAGAAATTTAAGTATTACATCGTTAATAGTCAAATTCTGAATGTCACTTTGATGTATTAATCTTAAATGAGTTTTTGTTTCATTATTAGACTTAGGAACTTTCCTCGTATTGTATCTCCACACATAAGTCATTTCTTTTGTTTTGTAATAGAAAAATCCAGTGTTTGATTCCAAGTTATTTTTGTTCTTCTTAACATTAACTTGGATTGAGTCATAAACAACTGCCCATATTGATTTGGTAATTCCGAAATAGTCTTGTAACTTAGGATGACTGTATTTTAAAATTTTTTGGTATTCCAAGTATTCATCATCAGCCATGACAGGAATGTCTCTCATTCTCAAATCAGTTAAAAGTAATTCGTCATCAAAGGATGTTAATAACTTATCAGTATATAAAATTTTGTTTTGATTAATTAGGGTTTGGATGTTCCCTAAATGTAATGACAACTCTGTAAACATTGGGTAGACTTTCATCTCCTCAAGATTTTTGTTCAGTTTTTGGAAATAATTTAATAGGATATATTGTTTTTGTTCGGAGTCAATAATTCCCTCAAATAACCAATCCGTATCCATTACAAACTTTACCTTATTTTTTCTTATCCCTTTCATTCTTCTTAGGAAAATATAAATAAAGTTTTAAAATAAATGAATAGCAATTAGTTTACTCTCATGACATAATATGATGTGTCATTAATAGTGACCTCATCGTATTGTCCGTCATATCCATTCATAATTCCCCAACCATCTGACTCAATTAAAGCCTTTGCCAATTCTTCTTCATCAATGAAATTTTTAATATTCAATCCATTATCTCTAATGTATCTAACAGGGTCACGTAAAGCGTCATCAACTATATTTTCTACCACCCTATCAACCATTTCTTGTGTCGGTTCTTTGTCAGGTTCAATATTATCAAGTTCTTCTTGTGCTTTATCAATCATATTTTGAATCTCATCATATCTTTCAGAATATTCATCAGGGTCTTCAATTTCATCCTCAAGATTACTTTGTTCTTCTTCCATTCTTTCAATGTATTCTTCTAACTGTTCTTTTCTTGCTTCTTCTTCGTCAGTTAATTCAAAATCATCATCATTGAAATACACCTCAGGATTTTGCCAAACATCGTCTTCATAACTATCCGTAACATATTCTCTTAAAGAATCCTCATCAATATTTTCTTGGAGGAAGTATTCTCTAAATCCGTCTACTCCGACATCATCAATATAATTTTTACCGTATACTAATGACGCTTCTTCCATTTCATCATAATCACCAACACTATACTCTTTATTTCTGAAACCCCCCATAAGGACTTCAAATTGAGTTAACCCATAATGTTTGTATTTAGTCGGGTATATATCATAAACATCCCCATCATTTTTTCCAACATCTTCTATTTCCTGTTCAACCTCTTCAATTCTTTCCTGAAGGGAATCCCACACTTCTTGCCAATCTTCATTTGACGTATCGTAATCTTGTTGTTGTTGTTCTAAACTTTCTAATTGTGATTGTAAATTATCTAATGTTTGTTGTTCTTCATCATCTAATACCGAAATTTCTCCATTTTCTATTAGGTTTTGGAATAAAGCGTTAGCTTTTAGCCCTATCTCATCCGTATCTTCAATATCCCATTCTTTATTAGCTCTTCTAACTTCACCTTCATTTCTCTTTTCTCTAAATATTTTAGCCTCTCTTTTAGCTTCTCTTGGTGTACCAGTGTCCCAAACACTACCTTTTACAGTAACACCATCAATATTAGAAATTTTAGTGTTACTAATATCTAACGTACCATCAACATGTGCAATCCTACCTAAGGAATCTATTGGTCTGTTTGATAAATTTAAAGAACCTGTTACCCATAATTTTTTACCCTGGAACTTAGGTAATTTGGTTACCCCTTGCATATGATATCCTGAAAGTTTTAACAACTCAGTCAATTCAACAGGTGATATTCTATAATATTCATCCTCAACTTGTTCAACAATGTTCTTAACTAACTTACGTAACTTAGATTCTGTTAGTATGATTTTTTTTCTCATAACAATAAATACTTTGTAAGAAATAAAATATTAGGTTTTATTTACAAATTAAAGATAATGGAGATATTTATCTATGTATATTAAAACGGACTAAAAAAATAAACCTTTAAAAATAATTACCATGGGATGCGGTTGTAAAAACAAAACTAACGAACAGGCTCAGCCAGCACAAAGTGCTCAACCTAGCCAAGCTCAACAAGTTAAATCTCCTACTATTCAAGAGTCAATCAAGAAAGTAGTTGAGAAGTATTACAATAAGAAATAATTTGTAATCAACATTATTAGAAGGAGAGTTTTTACTCTCCTTTTTTGTTTTTTCTATTTAACCTTACTATTTTTTGAACTATTAATTTCACATAACAAATGTGTATGAGATATATTAATCCAAATTCAAGGAGAGGGGTTGTTAACAAATTAGCCGATTACATTCTATCAAAAATAGATTCCACCAACAAAACAAGAATACAAGTTACAGATTTTAAATCGTTCTTTGTGATTAATGGGAATACACAACATGATAAGGTGTTGGACCTGAATGAGATTAAAGAAGAATTTTACGAAAAAAATAAAGACCTTCTTTTATCATTAGATATTAAACAAATTAACATTATTGATTTGATTCAATATCAGGAACCTATAGGTCAGTTGGAATATTACTTTGACGTATTTAATAGTTCTCGTCCATTATTTCACCAATCAGTTATTGATGAGGTATCAACAACCCAACTAAAATACGATACTAAACATCTAAACTCAGTTACTTACTCTAACCGTATTGAATTGGAGTTCTCACACCCATATGATTATCATGATTTAAACAAATATCATTATACCGAATTTTTATCAGTATCTTCTGAGTTCCCGTATGGTTATAGTTTAAATATGGGTAGATGTGATTTATATTACACCGAATATGTTTGTAATCATTTATTACCATACATTCAATATAATAGAATTGAGTTCAAAATTACCAAACAAATAGATGGTGATGATGATTTACTAATATCAATTGATACAAGTAACCCTACATTAGATAAACAACTGAAATCTTTGGTTTTAGATGTATTTGATTTTAATTTGAGTAAATTTCAAAATGATTATTTAAGTGGTTACGATTTGAAATCTGAAATAAACACTCAGTTATCTTCCAAACCTTGGTTGGTTAAAGATAGAACGAAGGATATTATACTCTTTTAGAGTAGGAAATTATTTGGTAAAAATCTTTATTACCATCACAGTATTCTTTAACCATGTTTAATAAGTTTTTAAACATAAACGCCCCTTCTGTTTGTTTTTCACATTTAATGAACAACTCAATTAAACCTGATAAGAAGTCAACAGGGAACGCACCTGAGTTTTCTAAAAAATAATATTTTTCGGTAAAGTATTCATTGTAAACAAACTGATAAGTCTCTCTCTCTTCTTTGGTCTTGAAAGGTTCCACTTTATCATATGTTTCAATCCACTCTTTAAGATAGTTACTAATATCATTAGGAGAATACTCAGATTTCAATATAAGGTCAACAATCCAATGAGTATGTGATGGTGCTCGTAAACGAGTCTTTTCGGTTTTATATTTAACAATAAAATCTAAATCAGGGTTGCCTCCACGACTACCCTGATAGATTATTAAATATGTTCCGTTTGAAAGTTCCCACTTATTAATTGGTGAGTGAGTTACACCTTTTTTTGTAAAATTAAGATTCATCTTAATTGTTTTAAGAGGTTACAACATAAACTTCTTGATAATCTCAACACCTTCAGTAATTTCATTATAGTGAATATCAGGTGCAAAGACATGTGGTTTTGGTGTCTCACTATCATGTGATTCAACAATCATAAATGCTGGTACATAATCACTACCTGAAGCTTCAACAAACAAATTATGTTCTTCTTCATAATCATCAATATCTCTTTCGTAGAACTCAATGTTCGCTTCCATTAATTGTTCTTTCATCATTACACAAAAGGGACAACCTTTCATGGTATAAAGTATTACTAAATTATCCATTGATTAAATTATTAACTAATTCTTTTATTTGACTCTCTTGTAATGTTCCAACATTATTGGATACTTCCTTACCCCCATTAAATGATTTAATTGTTGGGATTGCTCTGATACCTAAAGAACTTGAGAATTCTATATTTTCTTCAACGTTAAATGTATACATTTGAACATCTGTTGTTTCGGATACCTTTTCAAAAAGAGGTTTAACTATCTTACACGGTCCACACCATGGAGCCCAAAAGTCCACGATTAATTTTTCACCGTTGTTAATTTTCTCCTTTAATAATTCTTGTGTTATTTCCATTTTTTTCTTGATTTAATCTTTTTAATGTTTGTAACGAAAATTCGGCAATTTCACGCCTATCAATCGTTGTAAGTATAAATACTTTGGTCTCGTCTTTTACATACACCATCACACCTGTTTTATCATATAAAACAAAATTTTCCCTGATTGTTTTTTTACCTTCCCCATCAAAGAATTCTTCAACCCATATTGTTTTAGATTTACTAATAAATTTATCAATTGATTCTTTCGTGGTATCAAACCCAATCTCAATTATTGAGGGGTACTCAGGGAATAACATCATAAAAATATCAATACACTGTTGTGTTATATTTTTCATATTAAAAATCTAATTCTTCACCAAATAATTGTAAAGGCTCAATGGTATTACGAGCTTGTACGTTAGTAATTCTTTCATCGTCCCATTTTAAGTAAGGCCCGTATTGGTAGTTCATCATTCCAATTCCTTCAGTAAAATTACTTCCTGAAGTAAATGTTTTATATCCGACCTTTAATTCTACTTTAGGTAAATCAAACAGTTTTTCATTAACTAACTTTTCAATTCGGATGTCCAATAAAACAAGTGGTCTATTCCACAATTCGTCAAGATGACTGTTAAATCTTCCAAGAGTTTGAGCTCTCTTCAATCTAATTCTCTCGTTCTCAAATTTAATTTGATACTCAATAGTCGCTCTTTCTTTAGAATCAACGGAACCATTTCTAAGTGATACAATAAAGGACCCAGGTCTATTAATATAACCTTTAACACAGTTTGACTGAAGGTGTGATTCCATATTATATTCTCTTGACGTTGTCAATACAACAGGGTAGTAAGTGTCATCAACAACTCGCTGAAGTTTATCAACAAACTCTTGGTTATAAAGTCTTGTAAAATCCCCATTGTTGTAAAACCCTAATCTTTCAGAAAGATTAAAGTGTTCATCATTAAATGAAACATAATTATTTGACTCCCACCTAACACTTTCAAATCGTCTTAAATTATTAATCATATTAAAATGGTCATTAAATGTGTGATAATCAATCTCACCATTTAAAACTAATTTAAACACTTCAAAAGCATTATATTTTTCTTTCTTACTTTGAAAAAATGGTTCTTCCCATTGAGTTGGGTAACTTGACCTTTCTAAAATATCAACAATAACTTTTTCAGGTTGGGACATTATATATTCTTTTCCAAATAAACCACATATAGATTCCAAAAACCCTGAACCATTAAATCTCTCAACTTTATGAAGACACTTCTTTATCTTATCACCGTTAAGTCCGTACATAGACATAAAGGTGTCAATATACTTCAATTTATTTTTAACAAAGTCTTTCTTTTTCGGATGTGTTTGTGTCAACATAAAAACCGCCCAATTATTAGGTACTTTAATGTTGTTTTTATCCAAATACATTTTATATATCACATAATCATATGAAATATTAGTATAGTTCTCATACCCAGGGATTCCTTTGAAGAAAGTCCCGAAGACACTATCCATTATGTCGGTCTTATTAACTAAAAGTTCGGGATTCCTATTAAGGATATTATTTAATTCAGAATTAATTATCCCTTTCATTCTATTGATGGGGTCAGAATTAAATGAATTACGATTAACCCTCTTTCTGAATTTACGTTTTAAGTGATAATTAAGAATACTTCCATTATATAATGAATTAGTCCTAAAATTATATGTTAAGTATTGTACATCAGTTTGTACTTTGAAATACTTTTTACCAGCGTCTCTATGTCTATGGTATCTAAATACTTTTACACAGGCTTTATCTTCAGTTTTAGTAACGAATATACTAAACCTTGTGTGAAATACTGAACAACATGGGTTTGCATAATTTTTTACATAAGCATCCTCACCACTATGTTCCATTTTAAAATCAAAACGGTTTTTATACCCAAGTTTTTTACTCATAACTATACCTAAAATCTCATCTACCTCATCGTCAAGTTTACAATAAGTTTCGTTTTCGTTTACGATATATCTGTCATGTCTAAATTTAAACAGTTCTTCCATAGTCAATGTAAAAATGGGGGAGATAACTCCCCCGTTATATTAGTAAGAAAATTCTTCAGCTAGTTCCCAAAGTTTAGTATTCACTTGGTTAACCGCCATGATACTTTTTAAACCTTTTAAGGATGTTTTACGTCCACGAGGTGATGTGTACTCAAGTCCACCTCTTACGAAGTTCTCTTGAATGACGTTGAACACAGTCCATAGGTCATTTTTATTATCCTCCTCACGTTTTGGGTACATGATATTCATAACGTCCAAACTTGCAGGTACAGTACCTGTCTTCCAACGAGTGTTGATAGCTTGTTTAACAAAACTAATTTTCTCAGGTAGAGTCAACTCTTTACTCATCATTCGGCTTACTGAACCTTGGATGATTGGTAAACGTCCTGCGAAACTCTCTGTAAGTTGTTTTACCTCATCCAAATCAAATCTTTGGTGTCTGATATTAAATGACTCAGAAAGTGATGTAGGGACCGTTAAACCATTACTACAAACCAATCGGTGTAGTCCCGCACTTACTGAGAATGTTGCCATTCCATTGTGTGAGTTACGAATGATAGCTTCAACCAATGAATCACCGACTTTAGGTAAGTCACCGTTACGTAGTCTCAATTCATGAACTCCGTGAACACCTTTACCTGTTTGTTTAACAGATGCTAGTTCCCAACCTTCACGTTCAAAGTTCTCAAGGATTTCAAATGTTGGTACGAACACATACTTATCAGACATCTTAGGAGATGGTGTAGTTGTGAAAATTGCAGGTGCAGTTGTTTTGATTTGTTCTAATGTCATCATACAGTTTTATTTTTGTGTTTTGGTTTGCGATTGTAAGTTTTTTTACTCTTGTAAACAACAGGTCTTGTCGCTTTCCAAATCTCTTGAATCGTAAGTTCTATTGTTGTCATAGTTTCTAAATTTGTCAATTATTTAACTTCAACAAAGATATATCTTTATTGGCAAATAAACAAATTTTAATTCAAGAAAATTAAACCGAATTTTGTGTTTTGGACGACTTGTTTAACTTTATGTAGGTCATCCTCTAATGAATGACCCCTTTTAAGTTCAACAACAATATTAATAATCTGTTTTTGAGTGAGTGATACCTCATCCCCATCTTCAATGTTCTTAAAACATTGTTCCCTTACCTTTTCGTAGAATGAATCTTTAAGTAAATCCCCAATAAGTTCTATTAAATCATTGGGGTTCTTATCAAAGAAACTAATAAGTTGGTTAACATATATATCAACGTCTACATTCTTCATCATACAATTACTTTATTACAAAGGTAACAAAATTAATTCACATAATAAAACCCGTTACCTTCGTCACTTAACTTTTCTTTTAAATCATTAGGGATTTTAACATTAGGATTACTATCTTTCAAGTTAATGAACGCTAATCCTGGAATTTGTCCAATACCTGATGGTAAGTTTTGTAATTGTTTGTTACTTGGTAATGCCAAGAAGTTTAAGTTTTGTAGTTTACCAATACTCTCAGGTAATGACCTAACAATATTCTGTAGTAATAATGCTTGTAGTGATGTAAATCTACCTAAAGACTCAGGTACATCCAATGCAATATCTTCTTTAGATTTGTTGTTGATTAATAAGTGTTCAATGTCTACAGGTAAACTGTCAAACAACTCATCAAAACCATAAAGAGCCACAAATTTTCCTGCCGAACTATCAGGGTAGTTAATTTCAACTTTGTTACCACCTTTGTTAACTAATCCTTTTGCGAACTCAGGTTTAAAGAATTCTTTAAGTTCTGACATAGGACCGTTCAAGTACTCAACAAGATTGATTTGTCTATCATGTCTGTCCATAAATTGGTTAGATGGGAAGTGGAATTGGAATCGTTCTTGAGGTAACCCTGTTTTTTTACCAACCATTCCTTTGTCATCGTTAGGGAATACAACATACAATGGACCATCTTTGATATATCCATTGAAGTATGTTAACCCAGGTGATGATGTACACCATCTTGTTTCTCCTTGGTCGTACTCATGGAAACCACCATACCAAATAGCGGCGTCCTTACCAACTTGTCCTTGGTCTTTAACACGAATCAATGTCCATGTTGGCCCTTCGTAAATAATTTCACCACCAGCATGGTTAAAACCTTCTCTTGATTTTTTAGCCTCTTTCTTTTCCATTTCAGCTCTTTTCTTTTCAGGGATTTGGAAATCTTTCAAGGTATCAAATAAACTTCTTGGTGTGAATTTATTAATATCTCGTTGGTCTTGAGGTAAATATGGTTTCGCTCTTTCAAACTTTTTAAGGTCGTCAGTAGTCTTATATAAATCCTCCATAAACAAACGTCTGAATTCCGCAATCGCAGTTTTAAACTCACGACTATTGTAATCAACCTCTTGGTCAGGGTTTAACTCTAACTCATTTGGTTTAGGACTCACAAAGTTTTTCAATAACCATTGAGAGTATTTACCAACTTTAACATTATCCATGTCCTTATCACTTGCTCCTTCGATGTTGAAGTTTTCAGGTGCTTTAGTTGTTGGGTCAGCGAATATAATAGTTTTCAAAGTATCAAAATCCATTAAACCTTTAGCTTTAGCGTTTTTCTCAGTCGCCTTAGTGGATGGTTTTACCATTTTGTCAAATAAAACTTGGAAACGCGATTGTTCCAAGATTAAATTAGAAAGTAGTGACGTAATCTTCATTTTACAGTTTTTTTATTATATAAATATTCAGTTAAAAGAAATAATTCAATTATTAGTAATTCATTATTAGAAGTTCTTCTCCCATAGTTTGAGTTTTACCTTTTTTAGCTGCCGCCGCCTTAGCAAATTCTTTTTTCTCCCAAGTATATTGGTCTTTAGGAAACCACTCAGATAACAGTGGAAAATCATAATATGATAATGAGAATTTACCTTTCACGTCTTTAAGACAGTTAGCTAATCTTTCATGGTCTTCTCTGTCAAAATCATGGTTTGAGTAATAATTCTCCGTCTTCCAATACGGTGGGTCCAAATAAATATAAGTTGTTGGTGAGTCATACTTTTTAATAACATCTGCAAAGTCCATGTTCTCAACTTCAGTTATCTTTAGGAAATGTTCTACCCAATCAGGTTTAGATAATTTATCTCTAAATGTCAAATACTTTGATTTGTATTTACCCTTTAAATCAATGAAGGAACTTGTTTCAGGTTTTGAACCTGAGAATACTTGTGTTAGAACATAAACATATTTCGCAGCGACTTCAAAATTGCCAGGTTCTACGCTGAAACCTTCACTAAAAATTTCAGCCTGAAACCTTATAAACTGTTCTTTATAGATTGATGGTGTGACTTCTTCACCGAATTGTTGACATGGTATTGAGTTAATCTCCTCCAACAATCTTGTTGGGTTCTTAACACATTGGAATAGGTTATGATTTAATGGATTGAAGTCGTTATAAACAACTTTCTTTAGATTTGGGAACTGTTTTAAGTCCATGTTGAAGAAACACCAAAACATTCCTCCGAATGTTTCAACATACGTCTCCATATTCTTATCGTAGAAAGGGACTATCCACTTTCCAATCTTACTCTTACCTCCTATGTATGAAATCAAAATTATTATTTTTTTCTGTATTTATGTTTATCTCTGATTATACCAATAACCTCATCAAAGATAATCTTTTTTCTAATTAAAAACAAGTCCGTGTCATAATAAAATCCATTGTAAATTTGTTCAATGTCCGACATACCTGCCCAACCAATAAACTTATATTGTTTATTCTTTGGTCCATAAACTTTATTAATATTAACTCCAAATAGTTTACTCATTCTTTCATTTAAAGTTTCCATAAACTTAACTGAACCACCAACAATTCTTAAGTCCCCTCGTTTAGATTTATCTCTTTTATCTTCATTAATTCTAATACACCCATCACCATCAAAATATCCTCGTAAAAAATGTCTTTCAAGTTTTTCGTCAATTTTAGGATATTCTATAGTGTATGTTTTATTTTGGTGTAGACCAGTATTTTTTAAATCATTTATCATTTTTCTACTAGAAAATCCAATTTCAGAAATATCTCTACCCTTACTTCTCCATATTTTAATCTCACTATCTAATAATGAAATAAACCTTTCAAGGATATCTTCATCTTTATTATGAATCTTAATGTTTAATCTATACCTATATTCTTCTGGGTTATCAATTAAACATCCGTCCGCAAAAATAAAACCAAGAAAATAAGCCTTTTCAGGAGTGTCTACTACCTCAAAATAATCTTCATTAAAATTTTTTCTTTTCATAATATTCTTTAACTAGATTCTGAATAAACTTAGAGATACTCACCTCCTCGTTTTTCATTTTATCAAAAAGAAATTGGTCAATACTGATTCCATATTTCACTTTCTTATCTTTTGTCTCTTTTTTTGGTCTTCCCATATTACATAAATATACTAAAAATTAGTAAAAGTGCGTTAAAAAGTAAATAATCAGGACAAATTTATTGATAAAATTCCGAATAACCTATATCTTTATAAAAAAAGATACAATGGAAAAAAAAGAAGAATGTAAAACATGTAAAAAAGGTTTAACAACAACACACTGGACAATGATTCTTGTATCATTCTATATCTTATTCGCGGCAATATATGGAACCGTAAAGATAGTCCAAAATATTATGAGTTCCTTTTAAATTTAACGAACAATTTAATAAACAAATCCCCAACACCATTACTTTTAAACCCTTTTGATTTAACTCTTAAGGGTTTTGAGGTATCAAATTCTTCAGGTAACTTTATTGATAGGTCTCCGTCAGGGTGTGGAACAACAAAGTCCCCTTTACTTATTTCATCTAAGTTTAAGAATGCGTTATAAACCAAATCATTCTCGTTCTTATCAAAACCATTTTCAGATTCAATTTTAACTCGGATAACTAAATTACCATATACCCCTCCGCTATAATTTCCTTTACCTTGCATTTTAAAGAACTGACCTTCGTCAACCCCATGAGGTAATTTTATTTTAATAGTTTCCATTTCTGATTGAGTAGCACTTCCGTTACACACATGACATCGTGTTTTAAATATTTGACCTTCACCACGACATCCATTACACGGTTGTCTGAATACTTGAGTAAACAATCCTGTACCCATTTGGACTGTTGTATATCCAACTCCGTTACATGTTGTACAATTTATTCTCTCACCTCCAGAACCGTGACACCCACCACACTCATGTTTTCTATTATATGTTATAACTTTATCAGAAGAATTATATGATTCCAAAACACTTACGGTCACATCAATCACCGTATCAGGAGCAGTTCTCTTTCTTGGTTGATACCCATTATTGAAGAAGTCTTCAAATGGGTTACCACTTCCGAATGGATTATTTTTTTGATTGTCATATTGTCTTCGTTTGTTTTCGTCACCTAACGTATCATACGCCTCAGATATTTTTTTAAATTGTTCTTCGGAACCTCCTTTATCAGGGTGTGTTTCTTTTACTAATTTTCTATAAACTTTCTTAATTTCATCTTGAGAGGCTTTCTCATCCACCCCCAAAATTTGATAAAAATTTTCTTGACTCATTTACT
>Ga0209086_10000055_pt1 | contig 98582 bp, 159 predicted proteins | sample M_130207_XF_Meta_FD_187312 | JGI IMG/M metagenome (GOLD analysis project Ga0209086, IMG submission 187312) | Freshwater microbial communities from Lake Montjoie, Canada to study carbon cycling - M_130207_XF_MetaG (SPAdes) (version 2) | ecosystem: Environmental > Aquatic > Freshwater > Lake... | reverse complement strand
GTGGTTCATTGAGCGACAGTGACCTCACTGGCAACTCACCTGTCATGTCACTCACTGAAGCCAAGCGTGTGATCACCACTGTGGGCGATTTCAATCACGATGACTGGAAGTCTGCACAGATGCTCTTTGCCAGCAGTCTCGGCAGGTGCTTCTGCTGTGGCAGGACATTGACCGATGACCACAGCCGTGAGGTGGGCATGGGGAGCGTCTGTGAAGCCAAATATGGTGGTGGCAGTCAGGAATCGCTGGATCTTTACTAAGCCCAACCAGCCCCATCCACGAGCCACTGGTGCATCCCCCCCGATGCGCTGGTGGCTCTTTTATTTGCCCAAATAAAAGTCTGTAATGTCTCGGCAAAGCCATTCCAAACCGATACCATTGACCCATGCAATTCAACCAACCGAAGGGAACAGATATGAAACAGTCAGCACTCGCCAACCTCACGCAATTTATGAGCAACGCACCGATTGAAAAAACTACGTTGTCAATGCCACAAATGGCACAACCATTGTTGGCACATCAAATCACTGGAGCAGAGTTCGCATTGAAGGAACGCACAGTGTTGATTGCCGATGAGCAAGGTGTCGGTAAGACAGCCACTGCGATTGCAATCGCAACAGCATCAGTGATCGCTGGCATGACTCCAGTGCTCGTGATCGTGCCAGCCACAATGCGATTGACATGGAAGCGTGAGTTCGCAAAGTTTGCACCATCAGTGAGCACTACAACCATTCTCGGCACGAACCCAACCAAGTTGAAGATCACTGCATTGCCTGAAGCAGATGTGTTGATCATTGGCGAAGCATCAGTGCATGGATGGAAAGAATTGTTGAAGAACAATATTGCTGGAATCATCATTGATGAATGTCATCACATGAAAGGTGGCAAGCGAGCAAAGCGTTCGCAAGCCACGATTGAAATCGCACAGACTGTTCCGTCATCAGGTGTGCGTGTTGCCATGAGTGGTACACCGTTGATTGCTCGTCCGATGGAATTGTTGCCAGTGATCCAAATGCTGGATCGTGGAGCAACATTCACTGGTGGCATCAATGGCTTCATCAATCGTTACGCACCGAAGATTGATCCCTACGGCACTCGTGGTGCATCACACTTGAAAGAACTGCATGAACTGCTTGCTGGATCATTCATGATTCGCAGAACTCGTGATGAGGTGCTCACGCTTCCGAACAGTGGTCGTACACAAGTGTTGATTGAGATGGATGCGAAGCGTGAAGCGAACTACCTCGCTTGCGAAGAGAATCTCATTCAGTGGATTCGCAATACCAAAGGCGAGGCTCGTGCTCAGAAGGCGATGCTCGCTGAAGCACTTGTATACATCACTGAACTTCGCCACATCTGTGCAATGGGATCTGTGAAAGCAGTGACTGCATATGTGCAGGACTTGCTGGACGATGGTGAGCAGGTATTCATGAGCACCAACTTCACTGATGAAGCCGATGCTTACTTCAATCATTTCTCTGAGTCTGTTCACACTGTCAAGATCGTTGGTGGAATGAATGACAAGGCGAAGCAGGCGAGCGTGGATGCATTTCAGAGTGGTGAGGCACGAGTGTTGATTGGCAATGTTGCCAGTGCAGGTGTCGGTATCACATTGCACTCAGCACGACATCATGTGTCGTGTTCATTGCCTTGGGATTCTGCATCACTGCTTCAAGTTGAAGATCGCATCAATCGCTTTGGACAGGTGCGTGAAACAATTTCGCACATCATGATCGCAGGCATTGATGGCATGACAACGATGGATGAGAAGATGCTCGCCCTCATTGAAGCGAAGCACAAGATCATGCTCGGCGTTCTTGAAGGAACTGCTGATGACTTGATCAGTGAGAGCAATGAGTCAATGGTGCAGGCGATCTTGAACAGTTACTAAATCATCCAGCACTGCGAAGCAAAGATCCTCACGGCGAGATGTCGTGAGGATCTTTTTTTATTCGCCCACACTCAAATGTTTGTAATGTCATCCGATCATCGTGAATAACGCATCACTGGATCATCGGAGAGCGATCAGAATGAATGACTTGGTATGAACATGACCTGCGATTGAGAACGGACAGGCTCGATCAAAACCATTCCGAAGTGAATGGATGAGTACGTTATTTATTTCGCCCAGCGAATCACTTCATCACTGCATTGCATAGAGATACATGGAGTGAATGTCATCGGAGATCATGGAGTGATGATGAGTGAATGACACCGAGATGTGAACACTCGTGGCAACGCTGTACCACTGATGACTCACTGCGATGTGACAGTGAATACCAATGATCGGAGAGCGAGTGGTGGTGCAAATGCTCCCCACGCTCCCCGATGTCTATTCATGCCATTCCAGTAGACCCATTTGTAGGCTGGCATTGGGTTTGCTGGGGATGAGTGCTGCTTTACCCTCTACGATGCCCTGATTGCCCCTTCTCAGGCGTTCTAAGGTGGGTCTATAAGAGAACAATATGCGAATGAGGAATGGGCGATATAGACGCTCTCAGAGCCTTACAATGCGTGGTTGAGGGTTCGCTCCATGCTGGGCAAGGGAATCGCCCAAAGTCTCAACATACCCTGCATACTATAGAGTCTACATAGAGGGTTGAGGGTTGTCAGTGGGCAAAGTCTAACCATAAACCTATGGTAGAGGGTTAGACCCCCCACCCTTAAGTGAGACTTGAGGGTTGGCTTGGGGGGAGCGCCTACAACCCAAGGAATGCAAAATGACCAGATAGACCCATTCCAAAAAATTGCACACACACAAATCCGCCCTATATAGGCTTAAACGGTTCCTTCTCTGTTTTCAAACTCGTTTATTTGATTCCCCTTATGGAAATGCATGACTTTATCCAGGTTTACCCTTGATTGCCACCGTAAAGTACGTTCTTGCTCAGGATGGCTATGGTCAAAGATGCCCACACCACTTTCATAGTCTCCACCGCCTCTTTGTTTCCATTCCTCAGTATTTGGTTGAATGATCTCAGAAGGATGCACAGTTGTTTGAAATACTGTCCCATGCCCCTTACTAGGGTCGTATGCGCCCTTAAATGACAACGGGGTAGCAAAGTCCTTTGCCACTCCCAGATCCGTAGTCCAATGCTCCCCTAAACGGCTGTAGTTAACATCATCTGGATGTTCAGTCACACCTCTGTAGAGGGTTACAAACTGCCTACTGAGGTTCTCGTGAGCAGCCATTAGGTTTCGTCAATCTTTTCACCTAGGTGGAATGGGATGGATGCTTCTGCCCACGCTGCTCTACCTGGACCACGATAACTGCTTCCTTTAGACTTAAACACTCCCTGCATGTGTGGGAACCGTACATGTACAGCATTATCGTATTTATACGAGTCAGATGGTCCATATGCAGGACTAACATTTATAGTGCTTCTAAAATGACCCAAACGCTCGGCGGTTGCATATTCGTCTTTGTGCATCCAACGGTAGTAATGTGGGGTAGGTTCACCTGTATCTGGGTATGGCTGAGAAGAACCAATCATTTCTGGGCGATTTGCTCGGTCTGCAAATTGTTCTGCAAATTGTTCTGCGGATACTTTTTCATGTGCTGGCATTATGGAGTTACCCTTCGGTATTTAACGAACTGGTCAGGGTTCATATGGTGTAGTGCTGCTAAACGATGGTGACCATCTAAAACAGAGGGCGAACCAAACCCCTTATAGCCAATAGTGATTGGTTTTTGTTGACCACGCTCTTCTAGGTCTTGATACAAGGTCTTGTCTTTGGACACTTTAGTAGTTTTAGCAGACTCTAGTTTCCCTGCCCAAAAAATTTCGGGAGTGTCATTCCTCAACATATCCCCAGGTTGGTAGTTATCCATGATTTGTTGTGCAGTAAGTCGCTTACCCATTACTCAAGAATACCTTACTGGTACTTCCATATTAGGGTCAATGTCATTGGCTGCGACTACACGATGATTACCATCCCAAATTTGAGTGTTTGGGCTAAGTCCATCTTTTCTAGGTAATCTTAGGTGTACAGCGGTAGATACACCATTCTTTTTGATATCGTCATAAAGGGATTCTTTTTGCTTTGGTTTAGCATCCCAACCTGCATACTCTTTAGATTCTTGTAATTTACGCCTACGCACATTAGGGGACTGTGACAAAGGCATATAATCACCACTAAAATTCTCAACATCCCCTGCTGTGTAGTTCATGAGTTCCTTTGCAGGGATGAACATGGACAATTGCCCGCTTAAGTTCTCGTGTGCAGCCATTAATCCATGTCCTCTTCTGGTTGATACGAAGTTCTGTCATAGTACTTGTCTTCAAACTTTGAAGCAATGTGTGTAGATGTTGGGTTGATTGTCAAACCCCAGTCAATATGCGACTTTGGGTATCGGTTGTACATGTGTTCCATAAGTCGCTGGGCATGTCCTTGACCCTCAACATGGCTTTTTAGATAATCTATATCTATTCTTGACGATGGTTCAAAATCTGGGTCGTTGTAGTGCTCAAAAGACACACGAGCAAGGTCTGTACCTTTTTTTGGGTCAGTGAGTGTAAGAGAATGCCAACCCCTACCAGCAGCCACACCCTCACCTAATTTTTGATGAACTACCTTAAATTGGTTACTTAGATTATCATGAGCAGCCATTACTTATCCTCAAACGCTTTCTTGCCGCCAACCATAGTAGACATAGCGTTTACAGCAATTTCATGCCCATCGTCCCCACCACTGGTAAAGTGCTGAAACTGTATTCCAAGGTGTTTTACATGTGTGCCAACAAACTTAGAAGGAATTACATAGGAAGTTGATCCTCTATCCTCACGGGTGTTTTTATAGGGGTAGATACGTTTCTGGCTATATTCAGGGACAACTGTCGGACCGTCACGATAATCATCTAAAGGGTCTGCCCAAGTGCCACGAGAAGTCGGAGCGCTGTCTGTTATTTCATATTTATGAATTCTTGCAGTTGGTTCTTCTAACATACCGTTTGTCTGCTCATCGGCTAAACGATCATATGCTGCTGTAAGAGTTCCAGCATGGAAGGGTTCACCATACGCATGAGGTGCTTCATCACTGTGTGTACCGTGATAAACGATTTTGCCCATTACTTCTTCCTTGCTTTACGCTTCTCTAAAAGGTATTGTGGGTCACGCTTAGTAAAACCCGCACTTTGATGTAGGTCGTCTATGTTGACAGCCTCGCCATCTACATAAGTATGCCCTTTAGGGTTCTCATTGGTTCTCCAACGGAATTGGGGGCTTTCGTGTCTAGGGTCCACTTGTTAAGTATAAATGAAAAAAGTGCTGTCTGAAGGGCAATGTATACTTGCTTTATGAAACCACTTAACCAGTATCAATTCAATGAGTGGCGACCACACATCTATGAAGAGACTGCGACATACGGTGCTCCTGGTATGTCTGAGAACACGATGGTAGAGATGTACAAGCGTGGAGAAGGTGACCGTGTGCACGATTCTCTAACAACAGAGAAAACTGGTAAGTATACTTTTGAATGGCATAACCCTGCTAGGAGAGAAGTTATTGATAGAAGGAATATGCGCCAATCTAAAACTAACAATTCAGGATTCTCTTCACCCAGAGAAGCACACAATGCCGCTATGGACTTTATGTTAGATAGGTCTGGTACTCCTGCTGGCCTTAGTGGTACGGATGGTTCCGTAATGTATGCAGATACGTCTTCTCGTTGGGAAAATTTCCACAGAAACCAAGGCCACACTATTAAATATGAGGATTAAGTAATGGCTAGAAAAGATCCAACTAACATTACGGTGTATCACACTAGTAATGACCCAACACCTCCTCATGTGCTTGCCAGTCATGCTGAGCCTTTCAGAAAAGGTAATCAAAAGAGTGGGTTTCACGCTGGGACAATAAATGCCGCTTTAGACCGATCATTAATGATGCAACATGCTCATGAAAAACAGTATTACAGCCAAATGACTGAAGAAGGAATACAGGAAGATAATGACGGTCCTGATTTTACAACGTATCTGCATACTTACCAAATTAAAAAGCGTCCGTCAATGATGACCTTTGAAGATCCACACGAAGAGGGATACAGCAACAACGTACCTAAACCGCCCGAAGATTATCAAGAAAACATGCAGGTAAAGGAAAAAAGTAAAACTAGCATTAACAAGTATAGAAACCGTTGGGAAGACCCAGGTTCTACTTCTTATGTAATTCCACACCAGTTAGTAACATCAGGGCATGTTAAGCATATTAGTACTCAACAATTCAATACTGATCCAGGGGCAGAAGAACGAGATGAGGGCGGGTACCACGCAGAGGCAAAACAAGAGTTAGGATTGTAACTATGCCTACTTATGCCTACAAGTGTTCAAACGACCACCGACACGAAGAGTTCCGAAGTATCTACGAAGATGCAAGCAATTTGTCATGCCCAGACTGCGGTGAAGATTTGCGCCCAGTTTACTTCTCACCTGCTGTCAATCTTGTAGGTAGAGGCTTTTATTCCAATGGTGGATAATAGTTTATAATTAGACCATGCCTAACCTTGGAGAACAGTTTAACAACACCTACTTTGCAGGTGATGACAATACAACCCCATATGAAGATGATCACCAATATGGACAAGTTTCACGGAACACCCGCTCGGAACACCCACAAGGTTTACTCTTTCACCCAGACACTGCAACACAATCTCGTAATGACCCAATGTACTCAATGGATCAACGAGTAAGAGATATAGGGGAAGTGACAGATGATGTCTCATCCAATCCCAACAAAAGTGCGAATTGGGGCAACATAGTTTTAGCAAATGCAGTAGCGTCTACCAATCTCTCAACACCTATGCTAAAAAATAAACCAATAAAAATTGAAGGAATGCGTAGCACTGTTAAGGCTGGTTATTTTTCTCCTGGGGAACAAAAACTGGTGATAAATAGACAGGACCAGTATGGGAATAATGTTTCTGCCCACGATATAGCATCTACGTTTACACATGAATGGGGGCACAAAGAAGATCAAGACAACTTAACTGCTCAAGGTGCTAGAACACAAATGTATAAAGGTAAGTTATTGGGGTACCGAGAAATAGAAAATGCTAAATCAAGCACTAAGGGTGCAACTGTTACTTCTCCTGTAATGGAGGGTGTTGCAGATGGGTACAAAGATAGATTTGGAACAATAAAGGAAGATAATAGCGGTGACGAAGTAACCGAAAGATATTTGAACCCTGTTGAAAATGCTGACCGACATCTTGATTTTACAGAACAAGGTAGCACTGCTCAAGGGTACGGTGTAAATTTTAAAGGATGGCGAGATAAACACGAACAAGCGCTATACGCAGCAACTAGGTTACATGTTGCTATGCATGGCAGGGCTGGTATTGAATCTCTTCCAGACATGGATGCTCTTGCAGACAAGCACCTGACAGCATTAAAGCAAGAACATCTTGCTAAGAAAACTGGTAAACCAGCAGCATCAAACGCAAAATATGCAAATACTGCCAGACACCTTTATTTGGGTCAAATGATGGAAGACCATCCGCATGTACGTGAAGGTTTAAAACAACTGGGTCTTGGTGATGTTGGTGAGTATTCTCGGGCTGTCCACGCACACTACACCGCACCTTTGCCACCAAAAGAACAAAGTACCCTTCCTGGTTTTGAGAAACTTGCCCCAACTGCACCACCATTGCCTAAGAGTACAAAGTTTACCCGTACCGATCCCGTTGCAGTAAGACAACAGGAAAGAAAAGAACGAGCAAAGAACAGTAAGCCAGGAATTGTAAGAGGAAAAGATGGAAGCCTCTCAATTAGGTTGTTCTAACTTGTACTATGCTTAAGGTTATGAAAAAACAATATGGATTAGGTCAGTATGGTAAGGATCGTTTTCGGCAGATCCTTGTGCAAAAAGACGAAAGACTAGAACAAAGGTTGTCAGTCTTGCTTCTAAACAAAAATGAACCAAAACAATAATCTAAGTAATCAATTTCCTCAAGAGGACGATGATCCAGAGGGACATTACAAAGATTTCCATGTTCGTAAGGGCAATCGTAAATCCTCCCATGATCGGCAGGAAAAGAAGCAATTACGGAAGTTCTCCAAATATGACAACTGATGTTAAGATGTACCTATGAACATCACCTATTTGATGCACACTCCTAACATGCTTGACGCAAAAGAACAGGCTGTTATACTTGCCCACAGTCAAGGGTTTAAAACTGCAATGGTTACAGCCATTGACCAACCTGAGTATGGGGAATATCAAGTAACACTAGTCGTCAACAAATAGGAGAAAATATGTCAGAGGTAGAACAAAAAGAACCAATGGATTTTGATGATTGGTTGGCTATTGGAATTGACAGTAAGTGGTGTCTGTATCCAACTTGCTACATGCACGATGGTATTCCTACCTCTGATGCAGAAGAGCAGGATATGGAAGAGGGCGGAGATCCCTGCATGCATGTGATTCGCCTCTTTACCAGTGAAGAGCGTGAAGAGTACGACCAAGCCTACGCACGAATGCACGATACCCTTCGCCATCGGATGCCATATACTTCGTAGTATCATAGGTGAGTGAGCACCGAAGATAACTTAAACTGGGAGCAACATTCCCTTACTGAAGACCATGTTAGGTCGCTGACTACTGATAAGCCTTTTCGTGAAATGCTTTCTAGAGTAAGTCAAGGCAGCACTCCTGTAATGGGGCATAAAACTGGTAGCGGGCATATCCAGTTGCGAATTAAAGGTGACGGAGTTGTTCATATGGCTAGTACGCCCTCAGACCACCGTGCGGTTAAAAACATGGAAAGTCTGGTTCGTAGGAAGATGACTGAAATTGGTCATGATTTTCCAAGAAGGAAAAAAGGTCAGTAGCCTGTAGTAAACTGTTGCAATGGCTCGCACCGTAAACTACACAGCCTCTCGTGGCTTACCCTGGGAAAGAATTATTCGGGTTAAAAGTAAATCTAGACACCGACTAATGGTACCCACTGCTGTAAAAGCGCAAATCCAAACATCCGTAGATTCTAAAAAGAACATTACTGCATCAGTGACAGGTGCTGGTGAAGTGCTTCTTTGTCTAACAGCAGCAGAGACACTTGAATTGCCTATTGGTGACTTAGAGTATGATGTTTTGGCAGTATACGACAGTATCTACTACCAAGTTTCCAAAGGTAAGATCACTGTCACTGCATTAGACAATGTAACCGATAGAGATGAGGCTCAATCAATGGAACTCCGAATGAAGCAATACGAGGATTTCCGTAAGACCTTTACGTGGAAAGATAGTACTGGGACATTGCAGGCAGTTACTAGTGCCTATCTCCAAGCAAAGAATACTGCTGGCACTACGGTACTGGATCTACGCTGGTACTCATCTATTCCAGCAGAAAATACAATTGTTGCTCTTGCGGCAAACCGCAGAGGGTATTTGGCTCCAAAGTCAGGAGTAACTCTTGAAATGCACATTTCAGACAAAAACAGTATTCCAGCAGGTGTCCACACCTTTGATTTATTTGTCCAAGATTCAGCAGGAGATTGGGAGCGACTAGCCGCAGGCACTATCTCAGTAGATGCTTCAGTCTCTACAAACCCTTATGGCTGATTATGTCCTGACTCTAGATGATGACACAAGTGTCATTGTCACTTCGGCAAAAAGCACAGTAACTTTACAAGATTCCGTTTCTGAGGAGTCTTTGGTTACTGGGGAAATCTCTACTGTAGATTTGCTCGTTAGTGACCCAGGTGTTGCTGGTCCTCCTAATACTCTTAGTATTGGGACAGTTACCACAGGTACGGCAAGTGCAAACATTACAGGAATTGCCCCAAACCAAATCCTTAACCTTGTTTACCCTGTAGCGGCTAGACACATCCACACTCAAGGTACTGCTGGCACAACTTGGACGATCACACATGCTTTGGGTGGGTATCCATCAGTTTCAGTTGTAGATAGTTCAAAAACTGTTGTGTTTGGGGAAGTTAACTATGCTAGTACCTCCCAAGTTGTAGTAAACTTTACAACAGCGTTCTCTGGTTTCGCTTACCTCACGTAAGGAAGTTTAATGGCACAAAAGTTTCTAACTAACATTGACCTCAACCAGAATCAACTGGTTAACGCCAAGTTTGAGGTTTTGGGCACTGACCCATCAAGTAATAACTTTGAAGGCCGCCTCATCTATAACAGTACCGAAGACACCATCAAGGTGTACTCGGGTAGCGCTTGGCGCAAAATGCTTAACTCTGTTGCGGCTGCTGGTAGTTACGCCACCGCACTTACTGTCAGTGAATCTAATGGTTCAGTAAGTCTTACCCCTAACCTTGCTGACACCAGCAACGCAGGTTTGTTGTCTACTACTTTCTGGCAGATGCTCACAGATGCAACTGATGCTGCAACCGCTTCTAAATTGGCAAAACGTGATGGCAACGGAAACATCAGTGTTGCTGCCCCAACGGCTGATAGCCATGCTGCAACAAAACTATATGTAGATGCAGCCCGTACTGGTCTTGATGTTAAAGCCTCTGTAAGAGTAGCCACCACAGTTGCTGGAACTTTGAGTTCAAGTTTTGTTAATGGTTCTGTTGTTGATGGTGTAACTCTAGTAACTGGTGACCGTATCTTGATCAAGGATCAAGTATCAGGTTCTGAGAATGGTATTTACACTGTTAATGCTTCAGGCTCACCAACCCGTGCAACCGACTGTGATGCTTCTGTTGAAGTTACAGCAGGATTTTTTACATTTGTTGCTGAGGGTACAGCATACGCAGATAGTGGTTGGGTACTTACAACTAACGATACTATCGTTCTTGGAACTACAGCCCTTGCGTTTGCCCAATTTTCTGGTGCTGGTCAAGTTATTGCAGGTACTGGTCTTACTAAGACTGGTAACTCTCTTGATGTTATTGGTACGACTAACCGTATTACAGCAAACGCTGACAGCATTGACATCTCAGCATCATATGTTGGTCAAACAAGCATTACAACTCTTGGTACAGTTACGACAGGTGTTTGGAACGGTACAGATGTTGCTGTTACAGACGGTGGTACTGGTGCATCTACTGAAGCGGTTGCTCGCACTAACTTGGCATCGGCTTCAGGTGAAGCATCAGGTCGCACAACTAGCACTCCTTCCCTTGCTCGTACAGCAAAACAGGGTTGTGCCGCCAGCATTGCAGGAGTTTCAACTACCACTGTTACTCACAACTTTAGTACAACTGATGTAAACGTAGGAATTTATGAAGTATCAACTGGTGCAACCGTTATTGGTGATGTAACCCGTTCTAATAGCAACACACTCTCAGTGGTGCTTTATGGGACTATTGCCGCTAACGACTACACCATTGTTGTAGTAGGTTAAGAATTAAATAGACCTTGCGGGGTCACAACATAGGAAGCGATTGAGGTCGTGGCACAGAAATTTACAGTACCTATTACTGTCAAGCAACTTGTTTCTGCTGGTTCTGATGCCGTAACCGTCTATGTTAATGCCGATACCTATGCTCGTTTAAAAGTTGAAGCAGGTGGTCGCCTTGTTTGGGGTTCAGGTGGGGCTACTGGTGATGTAAACCTTTATCGTGATGCTGCCGATGTTCTTCGTACTGATGACACTTTTAAGACTCCAACACTTTTTGTAGACAACATTGAGATTGATACCACAGGTGCAGCCCTCAATGACATCTTAGTATTTAATGGTACTAAATTTGGATCTGCCTCAGCATCTTTTGGTGGAGGAGCAAGTCTAGAAGTTTCTGCCACCGCACCCGCTTCTCCATCAGAGGGAGACCTTTGGTTTAACTCAACAACACTAGAAACGTACATCTATTACGACAGCAGTTGGCTACAAGCAAGTGGTGTGCCAGACCTCGTAGAAGACTTAACTGATCTTTCTGATGTTGTTCTTACAACTCCAGTTAATGGTCAATTCTTAAAGTTTGATGGAACTCGCTGGATTAACGGAACTATTCCAACTATTAACACCTTGGATGACATTGGTGATGTTTCTGTAGCATCACCATCGTCTGGGCAATTCTTAAAGTGGAACGGTAGTGCTTGGGTTGCTGAAACCATTATTGGTGGCGCAACTATCTCTGATACAGCCCCAGCATCACCTTTGGCAGGTCAATTATGGTTCCAATCAACTAATGGTAAAACATTTGTTTACTATGACTCATCTTGGATTGAAGTCGGCGGTGTTGGTACGGGCGCACGAATGGTATCCAGTTCTTCCGCACCAGCGTCACCTCTTGAAGGAAGTATGTGGTTTAATACCGATACTGCTCAAACATTTGTTTATTACGATTCTTCGTGGATTGAAATCGGTGCATCAGGTGTAACTGCCAGTGTGCAAGATTCCGCCCCAGCATCACCTGTTTCTGGACAAATCTGGTTTAACTCCCTCACGGGTGGAACTTATGTCTATTACGGAACAAACTGGATTGAAGTTGGCGCATCACCTTTTAGCGCTCTCGTAAACACTATTAATGCCAAGGGCGACCTGCTTGTCGGAACTGCTGATAACACACTTGGTGGTCTTACGGCGGGTTCGGCAAACCAAGTTCTTACTGTAGATTCATCCACAGCAACTGGTCTAAAATGGGCTACCCCAACAACATACGCAACAACAGGAAAGGCAATTGCAATGGCAATTGTATTCGGAGGATAGATTATGGCAGCACCAAACATCGTAGGAGTAACAACGATTACAGGCAAGACAGCAGTTCTTGCACTTACCGCTTCGGCAGTTGCAATTGTTACAAACTCAGCAGCCAGTGGACAAGTCTACAAAGTCAACTCGTTGTATGTTGCTAACGTAGATGGTGCTACTGCTTTCACGGTGACACTTGATTTATTCCGTTCTTCTACTGCTTACCGTCTTGCTTACCAAGTCGTTGTTCCTGCGGGTGCAACCCTAGACATTTTGTCCAAAGCCATTTACCTTGAAGAAGGCGACTCTATTAGGGCACTTGGTAGCACAACTCTTAAACTAGAAGCAATATGTTCCTACGAGGTAATTTCCTAATATGCCTAGAGGTAATGGTGGGATGCTAGGAGCAAAGAAGGCTGTTGGCCCCCTTTCTGCATCTGGTATTTGGTCTACCTCTGACGTACAAAGGGAAGTACAAGCGGGTAACTGGGCCACAATGAAGCCACCAACATTTGAATATCTCATAATTGCTGGAGGAGGTGGTGGTGGCACATGGGCTGGAGGAGGTGGTGGTGGCGCTGGCGGTCTGAAATCAGGAACTGTTAGTACAGGTACTTCCACTTACACTGTCACGGTTGGCGGTGGAGGTGGTGGCGCAGGTGCAGGAACAGCATCTTCGGCGTTTGGTATTAGTAGCACTGGTGGTGGTAATGGTGGTGGAGATAATGGTGCAGCAGGGGGTGGAGGTTCTGGCGGAGGTGGAGGGCGTTCTGGTGGTGGTGGTGCGGGTGGAACAGCAGGAGAAGGGAATAGCGGTGGTACTGCTTCAGGTATGAATGCTGGCGGAGGTGGTGGTGCTGGAGCGAGCGGAGCGGGAGGCAATGGTAGTGCAGGTGGAGATGGTGGATCGGGAGTTTCTTCCTCCATAACTGGTTCTGCCGTATTTCGTGCAGGCGGTGGTGGTGGTGGAGGACATAGTACTGGTGTTGGTGGCGCTGGGGGCAACGGAGGTGGTGGTAATGCCAACTCTGGATGCAGCAGCGCAAGCGCAGGATCCACGAACACTGGTGGTGGTGGCGGTGGTGCAGGAGGAATAACGGGTAATTGCGGGGTAAACGCTGGCAGTGGCGGTTCTGGAATTGTAATTGTTCGTTATCCAGACGCATACCTTGTTGCAACATCAACAACAGGCTCCCCAACCATAACAACAACAGGTGGCTACAGGATATATACTTTTACTGCATCAGGCAGCATAACCTTCTAAGGAGAAATAAACATGGCACATTTTGCTGAAATTGGCGAAGACAACATTGTATTGCGAGTCATCGTGGTATCCAATGATGATTGCAAAGATGGCGCAGGAAGCGAATCAGAGGCTGTAGGCGCTGAATTCTGTCGCAATCTGCTGGGTGGAACATGGAAGCAAACCTCGTACAACGGCAACATGCGTGCCCGCTATGCAGGTATTGGTTACAAATATGATTCCGCTCTAAATGCATACATCGCCCCTAAACCTTTCCCTTCTTGGACGCTTAATACAGAAACCACTGAATGGGAAGCACCAGTTGCCCGCCCAGCAGAGGGTATGTACAGTTGGGATGAAGAAGAGCAAGAGTGGGTGGAAATCGTTATTCCTTCGGAATAATAGATGTCCCTTACTTTTCCCGCCTCTCCAAGCGTTGGTGATACCTACACGGTAGGTGCACGTACTTGGTCATGGTCAGGAACGATTTGGGAAATTACTGGAACGGTTGCGGCGGCTGGTTCTGTCGGTACAACCGAGTTAGCGGCTAGTGCTGTAACAGCCGCTAAAATTGCCGACAGTACAATAACTTCAGCAAAACTTGCTTCTACAGTTCCTGTAGTTACGGTTTGTACCTCGTCAACAAAACCTGCTTCACCTTTTACAGGGCAAACCATTTTTGAAACTGATACCAACAAACAGAAGTTTTGGTTGGGGACTAGTTGGAGCACAGGGACAAGCCATGTAGTTGCCGTTTCCGTTCAATACGTTGTTGTCGCTGGTGGTGGTGGGGCTATTGACACTCGTGGCGGTGGTGGAGGTGCTGGAGGCTTTAGGACTAGCACAACTGACCTACTCGCAGGCACATACACAGTAACTGTAGGTGCAGGTGGTAATGGCGGTAGTGGTGGTACAGGAAGTGGCAATGGATCTGACTCTAGGTTTAATACCATTTATGCATCTGGTGGAGGAAAAGCAAATTTCTTTGCGGTTGGTAGCGCTGGTGGTTCTGGTGCTGGCGGAAGTATTAGACAGTCACTTACGGGTGGTTCTGGCAACCTTGGTGGTTATAGCCCAGTTGAAGGTTACGCAGGAGGGACAGCAACCGACCTTGATGAAAGCGGAAATGGTGGTGGAGGTGGTGGAGGTGGTGCGGGAGGAGTAGGTGGGAATGCTTCACGCACTGGCAACGTCGCAGGCGCAGGAGGTATTGGTAGAGAAAACCCAATAACTGGTTCCACAACAGGACAATTATCTAGTGGTGCATACTGGCTTGCTGGTGGTGGAGGCGGAGGCGGTACTGTTGCTGGGTATGCTTATTGCTATACTGCTGGTGCTGGTGGAAAAGGTGGTGGCGGTGCTGGTGGTGCTCTTAGTACAGGTGGCGCTTCTGGTACAGCGAACACAGGCGGTGGCGGTGGCGGTAGTGAAGTAGCAGCAGGTAGTGGTGGCTCTGGTGTAGTCATTTTGCAATACCTAACTGCATCCGCAAGTGGCTACACAATTACTGGTGGCACTGCTACTACATCAGGCTCATATACCGTTCGTACATTTACTGCAACAGGAAGCCTAGTAATATCTTAGTATGGCTATAGATTTCCCTAACTCACCAGCCACAAATGATTCTTTCACGTCAGGTGGAAAAAAGTGGATCTTTAACGGCACCACTTGGAACCTCATTACTGCTAACTCTTATACTATTCCTACAAGTGAAGTAACAGCGGCAAAGATTGCTTCTAATGCTGTAACTGAGGCAAAGATTAACGATGGCGCAGTAACTCAAGCAAAACTTGCTTCTGGGCTATCAGGAATTACAGTCACCACTACTGCTAACCGTTCGGCTGTTATCCCGTCACCTTTTAACGGTCAATTCATTTTTCTTACTGATACAACCGCTTTACAGCGATGGAACGGAAGTGCGTGGGTTTCTGCCATTACGACAGTACCAACAGCCGCCCCTTCCTCTGTGGCGGTATCAGGCTCTCCCACAACCACTACGGCTACTTTTACTTTTACAGCAGGTGCTGACGGTGGCTCAGACATTATAAATTATGCGTATGCGCTTTCCACGGATGGAGGCACAACATATGGTTCATATACGACGTTATCTCCAGCCGACCCATCAAGCCCGATAACAATTACAGGGCTTGGCGCAGCCAATGCTTATTATGTAAAACTTAAAGCAATAAATGCTTTGGGAACGGGGGCTTCCGAGTCAGTCGCTGTTTCTTTTAATACGGCAGGTATTTCTTATGATTACCTATTGGTTGCAGGTGGCGGTAGTGGTTCTGGTGGAACTGCTGGCGGTGGAGGTGCAGGTGGGCTTCTTGCTTCTACAGCCATGATTACTTCAAATAATACTTATTCCATAGTTATTGGTGCTGGTGGTGCTGGTGTGGGTGTAACAAGTGCTGGAAATAGTGGAGTAAACTCTACCGCTTTTGGTTTAACCGCAATCGGTGGAGGACGTGGTGCATGTAGCAACCCAGTCACAGCCGCAGGTAATGGTGGCTCTGGTGGTGGTGGTCAAAACTATGTGGCGGGAAGTTTTGACGGTGGTCTTGGGACAGTGGGTCCACCAAGACAGGGTTACAATGGAGCAAATGGTAATGGTAATGGTGGCGGTGGTGGTGGTGGTGCAGGCGCTGTTGGCAGTGGCTACGACGGCGGAACTGGTGCAGCATCTTCAATAACAGGAACATCCGTTACGTATGCTGGCGGCGGAGGCGGCGGATACGGCTCTGGTGGCGGCTCTGGTGGTGCGGGTGGCGGAGGTGCTGGTGGTTACAACGGTGGTGGTGCTGGTACAGCCAACACTGGTGGCGGTGGCGGTGGCGGTTGGACATACGCTGGCGGTTCTGGAGGTGCTGGAGGGTCAGGTATTTTTATTATGCGCTATCTTACTTCTTCTCTGTCTACTAAAACTGTTACAGGTGGAACTGTTACTACTGATGGTTTATACACGGTTCGTACATTCACTGCTTCAGGAAGTTTGGTGATTGCATAATGGCTATAGATTTCCCTAACTCACCATCCACCAACGACCAATTCACTGTTGGTACTACTACGTGGAAATACAATGGCACAGCATGGGTTATCGTCTTGGGCGAATCCTCAATTGCTACGGGTGCAGTAACTACTGATAAAATTGCTACTAACGCTATAACGGCGGCAAAATTGGCAACAGGTGCAACTAATGCTTATGTGTTAACGGCGGATTCCACCACCACAGCAGGCGTTAAATGGGCATTTATTCCACCATCAGGTGGTTTATCTACCAGCACAGAAGGTGCCATAATGACAATGAGTATTGGAGCGTAATATGGCATCAGGCGACAGAGCAGAAGCACGTTTAGGCGGCCCAACACAGTTAGGTACATCCACCACTACCTTATGCACCGTAACAGCGGGTCATACCTATGTAGTGAAACAGATCATCATTTCTAATACAGATACTGTGGATCGTAATGTGACTTTGGCTATTGGTTCGGCGGCTACAGGTGCAAACCAAATCATGTCAGCGCTACCTATTGGCGCAAACGATCTCATGGTATGGGATACCGCCCTCGTTCTTAACACAACGGAGACATTACAAGGTTTATCAGATACAGCATCTAAAGTTACGGTCACGGTAGTCGGCTGGGATAAGACAAACTAATTTATGGGATTCTCTGAAGGTCTCGGCATTGGCTCTTTAAAGCCAGGTGTATGTACCAGTTCTACTCGCCCTGCCGCACCTTATGTTGGTCAAACCATCTTTGAGACTGACACGAATTTAATGAAAGTATATTTATCTACTGGTTGGTCTGACGGTACAACACATAGCCGATCTCTATCCGTTGAGTATCTTGTTATTGCGGGTGGTGGATCGGGTGGTACTAGTTACGGAGGTGGCGGTGGTGCTGGAGGCTACCGTACAAATGTTGTAGGTGCTACCTCTGGTGGTGGCGCTAGTGCCGAAGCGGCAATGAGGCTTGTTACTGGCACATATACGGTAACTATCGGTGCTGGTGGAGTAGGTAATGCCACAAGTGGTTCTAATTCGGTTTTTTCTACGATTACAGCACTCGGTGGTGGCTATGGAGGCCCATCCGAAAATAATGGCCTTACTGGAGGTTCTGGCGGTGGTGCGGGAGGAACAGGGAACAGCGGCACTAAAGACTCTGGATCGGGCACTGCAAATCAAGGTTTTGCTGGTGGTCAAGAATTCCCACAAGATGGGTATGGTCCTGCTGGCGGTGGAGGTGGCGCAGGCGCTGTTGGTGGAAATGCTTCTTCCCTTACTGGAGGCACTGGCGGTGTTGGTTTAGCAAGTTCAATCACAGGTACAGCAGTAACTCGTGCTGGTGGCGGCGGCGGTGCAACCATCAGTGGAACCCAAGGAAGTGGTGGATCTGGCGGTGGTGGAGCCGCTTTATATAATGGTAGTGGTGTTGCGGGTACGGCGAACACTGGTGGTGGCGGTGGTGGTTCATTGGGGAGCGGTGGTTCAGGTGTCGTTATTGTTCGCTATTTAACGGCAGATGGTTCTGCAACAGGGGGGACCATCACCACATCAGGTTCTTATAGAATCCATACTTTCACAGCCTCTGGTAGTTTGGTAATAGCATGACAATCTCAGCAACTTCTAAAGGACTGAAGCCTGGCGTGTGTACTTCATCTAATCGTCCTGCGAACCCATACATAGGTATGATTATCTTTGAGACAGATACAAATTTTATAAGAACCTATTTATCCACTGGATGGTCTAACGGAATTATAAATATCCCTGTGTTGTCGGTTGAGTATTTAGTTGTCGCTGGAGGCGGTGGCGCAGGTTGGCGAGTTGGTGGTGGTGGTGGTGGTGGCGGTGTTTTGTTTGGAACGCTCCCTTGTCCAGTAGGAACATATACGGTTACTATCGGTCCTGGAGGTGCAGGTGGAACTGGTGGTGGTGCTGGAAACTCTGGTGGGTCTACCGCTGTGAATGGTTCAAACTCTGTATTTTCTTCTGTTACTGCTACTGGCGGTGGTGCTGGTGGTGGTTTGCAGGGTGTTGGTGCTTCGGGTGGTTCAGGTGGTGGTGGCGGATATTTGGTTCGTGGTGGTGCGGGAACCGCAGGTCAAGGAAACCGTGGTGGACATTCTTTGCAAGCCCCAGGTGGTGGAGGTGGCGGCGCAGGCGGACCAGGATTTGGTGGTCTTGATACTGGCGCTGGTTTTGGTGGTCCTGGTATTGTTTCAAACATTTCTGGTACTGCCACGCATTATGCTGGCGGAGGTTCTGGTGGCGGTGGAACAATACCTGGCTTTGGTGGCGTTGGCGGGGGAGGAGACGGCGTTAACTCTGGTGCTGGCGGTGCTGCTACGGCAAACACTGGCGGAGGCGGTGGTGGCGGTGGTGACTACGCAAACGGTGGTGCTGGAGGTTCGGGCATTGTCGTTGTCAGGTACTTAACTTATGCTGCATCTGGTCGTACTGTTACTGGCGGCACTTCTACAACTTTTCAAGATTACACAATTCGTACTTTTACAGCCTCAGGCAGTTTGGTGATTGCATAATGCCCCTCTCTTCTGTTATCGGCGCACAGTCAATGCTCAAACCTGGTGTCTGCACATCTACTACTAGACCTGCGTCTCCTTATACAGGTCAAATGATTTATGAGAGTGATACAAATAGGTTGCGTTTGTGGAATGGTTCTGCGTGGTCAGTAGTAACACATAGCACCGCTATTTCTGTTGAGTACCTAGTTGTCGCAGGTGGTGGTGCTGGTGGCACAAACAGAGCGGGTGGTGGTGGTGCTGGTGGGTATCGTTCGTCTGTTGTTGGTGAATCTTCTGGTCGTGGTGCTAGCGCAGAGTCTATGATTTCTCTTACCATTGGAACTTCTTATACGGTCACAGTTGGTGCGGGTGGTTCGGTGAATGGAAGTGCTGGTGTTGGGGGAACTGGCTCAAATAGTGTTTTTGGAACGGTGACTGCTTCGGGTGGTGGTGGTGGTGGCGGTAGTGCTGCCAATGGTGCTAATGGTGGTTCGGGTGGTGGTGGTAGTGGACAGGTTGGTGGCACAACAGCAGGAAACGGAACAGCAAATGAGGGGTATGGCGGCGGAACAGGAACAGGCGCATTAGGAAACAACGCTGGTGCTGGTGGCGGTGGTGCTGGTGGTGTTGGTGCGGCGACTGTAGGTAGTGGTGTGTCTGGTGCTGGTGGTTCGGGTGTTTCTTCATCTATTACTGGTACTTCGGTTGCCCGTGCTGGTGGCGGTTCGGGAGGTTTGTATTCAGCGGGAACTGTTGGTTCTGTTACGGGTGGTGGTGGTGCTGGTGGAAACGGTGGTGTAGGTACGGCTGGTACAGCCAATACTGGTGGCGGTGGTGGTGGTGGTGGTGACACGGGTGGTGCTGGCGGTGGTGCTGGAGGTTCGGGCATTGTTATTGTTAGGTATTTAACTAGTGCTGGTTCCGCTACGGGTGGAACCATCACAACTTCTGGTTCTTACACAGTTCACACGTTTACATCCTCAGGAAGTTTGGTTATCGCATAATGCCCGCACCAATTGATTTCCCTAACTCCCCATCTTCTGGAGATGAATACGTGGCTGGAGGTATGGTTTGGCGCTATCTTAACGGTGTTTGGAAGCGCTTCCCACAAACTGTTTCTGATAGCGGTTTTTCTGATACACCTCTCAACGCTTATTTTGTAGATGATGGTGGAGGCGCATAATGGCATATCGCCGCATTCTTATTCGCCGTGACACGGCTGCTAACTGGACAGCGAACAACCCAACGCTTGCTGCTGGTGAGTTCGGGCACGAGACTGATACAGGCAAACTTAAACTTGGTAATGGATCCACAGCATGGACTAGCCTTGGTTATCAAAGTAATGTTACTTCTGTAAATGGTTCTACAGGTGCAGTTACGGGTCTTGCCCCAACTGCTGGTCCTACATTTACGGGAACCGTAGTTTTGCCTGCAACAACATCCATTGGAACTGTCACATCAACCGAAATCGGCTACGTGGACGGTGTTACTTCTGCCATTCAAACACAGATTGACACCAAAGCACCACTTGCTTCCCCCACCTTTACAGGCACTGTTACAATGCCCAATGGTTTTGTTGAAGATGCCCAAATCATTTTGGCTGCTCAGGTATTCCTTTAATCAAAGGATACATACATGCATAGTTTAAACAAGATCACTTCTGGTGGCAGGTCTGTTTCTGGTGGTTCTCTCAACCCACGACACAATCGTGGAAATACAAGTCAGGCTGCAACCTATTGGGCGGGCGGTGGTGCCTTTGAATCTACTGGTGGTGTTATTACATTGTATTCAACTTATAAAGTGCACTCATTCACATCATCTGGAGTTTTTACAATATCTGAACCAAAAATCGTAGATATGCTTGTAGTGGGTGGTGGAGGTGGTCGTGGAGGTCAAGACATGGGCAACAACTACGGTAGCGGTGGCGGTGGTGCTGGGGCTATGAACGAGGTATCTTCTTATGTGTTGGCGGCAGGAACATACGCAGTAACTGTTGGTGGCGGTGGGTATGGTTCCCTATCAGACGGAAGCCCTAGCAGTTTTGGTTCTTTGTATTCGGCGCAAGGCGGTGGAGGTGGTGGTTACCCGAACGGTTTTGCATCAACAGGTGGAAGACCTGGTGGCTCTGGTGGTGGTGGCGGAAGCCGTGGTGGAGGTGGAACTGACTCAGGTGGTAGTGCTTCTGGTCCAAACACAAATGCTGGCGGTTATGGTGTCCATAGCCCAGGACAGTACCATGCAGGTGGTGGTGGTGGTGGAGCAGGTGGAGCAGGTAGTGATGCAGGACAAACTGGTGGCGCTGGTCGTGCAAACTCTATACGCACTGGTTCTTCGGTTACTTACTGTGTTGGTGGTTATGGAAAGTACAATAATAGTGATGGTGGTCCAGATCCAGCAGCAAATAGTGGAAGTGGCGCATCTGGAACAGCAGCACCAAGCCGTGGTGCGGATGGTATTGTAGTTATACGTTTAATCCCAACGTGACCCTAATTGGAGATGCTTCATGACAACTAGACGAATATTGATTCGTAGGGACACGGCGGCGGCTTGGACTGCGGCTAACCCAACCCTTGCGTCTGGCGAACTGGGCGGAGAAACCGACACGGGAAAACTCAAACTTGGAAATGGTTCTACGGCGTGGAATAGCCTTGCCTACCAAGGCGGTGTTACTTCTATCAACGGTAACACTGGCGCAGTTACAGGACTTGCTCCCACTGCGGGACCAACTTTTACTGGGACAGTTGTTCTTCCTTCCACTACCTCTATTGGCACCGTTTCCTCAACGGAAATCGGGTACGTGGACGGGGTCACCTCTGCTATCCAAACTCAATTAGATGCTAAAGCCCCAATAAATAATGCTTCATTTACGGGAACATTTAGCGCCCCCTCAGGAACAATAACTAGCACTATGATCACTGATGGTACCATTGTCAACGCAGACATCAATGCTTCAGCGGCTATTGACTCAACCAAAGTGACCAATTGGGAAAACGACCAAGTTGTTTTAAACAACAGAATATTTAATTAGGAGACATCATGGCAACATTTAGCAAAACAGTTCTTAGTAACTCAACCGATGGTAAGGGTGTTCTTGTTGCAGCAACTGCAACAGCAGGAACCTTAGTCCATACTGGTCCAACTAACACTGCTCAATTACATGAGGTTTGGTTGTACGCCGTAAACTCTTCGGCAACTGATGTTAAGTTGACAATTGAGTGGGGCGAAGCAACTGCACCTAACGGAAACATTGAATATACAGTTAAGGCTGAGAACGGTCTATACCTAATTGTCCCAGGCTTATTGCTTAAAGGTAATGCTACGGCACTAACCGTAAAGGCTTTTGCTGCTACAACAAACGTAATTGTTGTTCACGGATACGTCAACGTAATTGCCTAAGGGGTTATTATGCCCACTTTTTTAGGGACTACTGCTGGAGGTCGTGCAATATCTGGTGGGGTTTTAGCCCCACGTTCAAGTAGAAACTCCACTGGATCTGTCGCAACTTTCTTTCTTGGTAGCCTTCCTTCTCCAGTAAGTGTTGAATACCTACTTGTTGCTGGTGGTGGCGGTTCTCCTAGTTATGGTTGTGGTGCTACTTCAGGTGGTGGTGGTGCTGGAGGAACATACGGTGGTTCTTCAACGGTTGTTCCTGGGGCAACATATACCTTTACTGTTGCTGGTGCTGGTGGTGCTTCATATGCTAGTGGAACGGGTTGGACTGGTTACACGGGTGTAAGCGGTGGCGGTGGAGGTGGTTACTGTAATGGAAACGCTGGCGCTGGTGGTTCTGGTGGAGGCGGTTCATGCGATGGTGGTGGAACTTGTGGAGACTTCGGTGCAACCGTTGATAGCGCTCAAGGTTCTAATGGTCAAAATGGTTGCGGTGTAAACCGTGGCTGTTCTGGTTTCCAATACGCTGGTGCTGGTGGTAGCGGTATAAAAGGTTTTGCAGGAAATAACTATGGATATGGTGGTGGGGGTCGTTACGTTTCTGAAGGTGCTGTAACTGGTGGTAGCGGTGGAGCAAACACTGGTAACGGAGGAGCATCCAGCAACAGTTCTGGCGGTTCAGGATTCTGTGGTGTGCGTTGGCCTGCAACTTTTGCAGCAGCAAGTGCAACGACGGGATCACCATCATATGCAATTGAAAGCGGATACCATGTTTACCGATTCAATGGAACTGGAACGGTAACTATTTAATATGGCACACTTTGCTCAAACAAATGAAAACAATATTGTTGTAAACGTCGCTGTTATAAACAATGATGTTATTAGAGATGCTAATGGTAACGAACAAGAGCAACTTGGTAAAGACTTTTTAGTTTCGTTGCATCCTGACACAACTTGGGTACAGGCTTCCTATAACGGTTCATTTAGAAAGCAATACCCAATGATTGGTGCTAAATATGATTCAACTAAAGATATTTTCATCAACCCAAGCCCATTTCCATCATGGATTTTGAACTCTAGTAATGATTGGGAATCTCCAACCCCTAAACCAAACGATGGTAAAGAGTATGACTGGGTTGAAAGTTCTACAACATGGGTATTGGTTTCTGTTCTGACTGGTGAGATTACAGACGAATTTGCTGACTAATCATGGAAGCCAATACTCCTAAAGAACGGTTTGCAATCTGTCAGGATTGTGATCACCTATTTAAACCAACAGCAACTTGTAAGCAATGTGGTTGTTTTATGAAGGTTAAAGTAAAATTACGAAATTCAGAATGTCCTATTGGGTTGTGGTCCGCTATTCCCGTTGGCTAATATTTGCCCCAATCCCACCCTCCACAAGGTAGTGTAAACTAGGGCATTACAGACTTCTAAGGAGCGCCCGTGGCCCAAGTATATAAAGTATTAGCCCAATCTGCCCCGTCAGCAACTATTGCTACGGATATTTTGACAATTGGTGCTGGCAAGTCAGTAGTTGCATCAACTCTCTCCGTGTGCAACCGAGGCACAACTTCGGCTACTTACCGAGTGGCTGTCCGACCTGCTGGGGCAACACTTGCCAACCTGCATTACATTATTTTTGATGCCAACATTCTGGCTAAGGACACTGTAACTCTTAGTATTGGTTTGACTTTGGCGGCTACAGATGTGGTCACGGTTTATGCTTCAAGTGCTAACTTCTCGTTCTCGTTGTTTGGGGCAGAGATTTCGTGATTTCTCGCCTTTCTGAAAACGCCGCTAGTAGAAACTTGACTGGGTTTAACTCACAAGTAGATACAATTACTGCTGGGCGTACCTTGACTCTTGACGACTTAGGGAAGGTACTCCTAATTAATAACTCTGGAGCATTTTCTTTGTTAGTGCCTAACGACTCCGAAGCAAACTTTAGCATCGGTGATCGGGTGGACATCTTGCAGACTGGATCAACTGCAAACGTAGTTACTGTTGGTGCGGGTAATGCCACGCTTTATGCGGAAAGCAATAAGTATAAACTGAATGGTCAGTACGCCGCCGCTACCCTTATCAAGACCGCCGCTAGCACTTGGGTACTTATCGGAAACCTTACGAGTTAGTTATGCTTACTGGCATCATTGCCTCTACATCTGGCATTCTTCCCGCATTTACCGATGAGTTTACGGGAACAAACGGCGCTTCTTTAGCATCTAAATGGTCCAACATTAATGGTGCATGGGAAATTCAAATTAATAAAGCAACTACGTATTCATCGCCAGCATTAAATCCACTTGCAACTTTTACTGCAAACACTAAGAATGTAAGCGTTCGTGCTAACGCTGGGGAACTTAATCAAGGATGGGGAACTGCTTTTTGGGTAACTAGTTCCAATACTTGGTGGGCGGCTGTTACTGAAAGAACTCAATACTTTGGTTGCAATGCTGGTGATACTAATAATGGTAATGGTACTTGCACTGTTCCAGCGTACTCATATAACTATGACTGTAGTTATAATGCTCCATATAGCACTGCTGCTTATTGTGGTAGTGGTGGGGATTATTCAGAAACAAATAACGGAGTGTGCGCTCTTGCAGTTGCAGGAGGTTTAAACTGCGCTAATAGGGCGGATGGTTCTCCAGTGTCTTGTTACGTCTGTGGTGTCAATGGGTGTTGTGCTTACGATACTTTTCTTGGATATGCAAACTGGCAATATGGTTGTTTCTTCACTGGTGGAGATCGGCACGGAGATGGATGTTATGGTGGGTATTTTGCTTGCATGACTGTAAACAATAACTGGTTTGTGTACCACCCAGCAACTTCGGGTACTACCTATGTTCAACAGACTTGTACGGCTTCAGGTGGGGGAAACTCCTACAATGCAACTACGTATTACACGCACAAACTCAAACTAATTAAGTCTGTAAATGGTACTGTGACGGAAATGGGTTCTGTGGATGTGGGCACAAATGCAACCACTCCTGGTGGTATTGGTTTTGTTCAAGTAGTTACCAATGAGGCTGGGCAAATTACGGCTACAGCACAACTAAGTACAGGCGGTGCTGTTGCCCAAATCCAACAAACCCCTACAGCCACAAGAGCAACAAAGCACGGAATAATTGTCAAAACTACCGCTACTGGGGCGCAGGCATCAACCATTGAAAGTTTTGTATACTCTCCTGTATGACAACTGAACTAGCAAAAACACGTATGGATATCTGTAAAGTTTGCCCACACTTTTTTACCCCTACAAAGCAATGCAAAAAGTGTGGATGCTTTATGTTAATCAAGACTAAAATGTCATCGCAAACTTGCCCTATTGGAAAGTGGTAACAACATGGAATACGAAATTGTCACAACAAACTATGGACCAATTGTTAAATATGACGGTAAGCATTTAACTCTGCAAGACACTCAAGACTTGCTGATGGTTCAAGAAGAGAACGAAGGGTTCATTGATGCCATGAAAGTGCACATTAGAAAATCATTACATGATGCACATGATGAGGCTCAGCAAGCCTTTGAGTTTGGGTATCCCTTTGTAAGTACCAAACTTTATCCGTACTTGAATGCTATTAACCTCTATCAGTCATTTGCTTTTCAGACATGGCCTCAGTATCAGCAACAGTTAAAACAAGCGCAAGGTAATCCTCAACTATAATGGTTCGTGCCTAAACTACGTAAAGGATTCTGGATATACCTTCCTGTAGCGATATTTGCTTGGATCACTCCTTTTACTACTTCTGTTAAGGCAGACACACTTGGTGAGTGGACATACAGCCAATCACAAGCATGCGGTGGATCTGTTGAGTTAATCGGTGATGCGATCACTTTACACGGTCCTGACTATAACGGATGTAGCGGTGCTGCTCATTGGGTAAAAATAGAAGCAACCATTCCTCAAGGTGTAAGCACAGTGGACTTTACTTGGGCCTACCAAACCCTTGATGGTGCTTACTACGATCCCCCTCAGTACGCAGTAAATGGTGTCTATGTTCAGTTGACTTATGCAAATACTGCAACAGGAACTAAATCAATACCCGTTCAAGTGGGTGACATCTTTACATTCCGACAATATTCAATAGATACTTGCTGTCAACCTGGTCATTTAACAATCAGTAATTTGTCGCTTTGGAATGGCTTTGTTGAAGCAACGACGACTACTTCTACCACTTCCACTTCTACCAGTTCCACTTCTACAACTACCACTTCTACAACTACCACTTCTACCACTTCTACCACTTCCACAACCACCACTACAACAACAACAACAAGTACTACGACTACAACAACTGTTCCAACTACCACAACAACCACGACTACTATTTCTCCCGATACTACAGTATCGGTTACGACCACAATAGATATTCCAATATCTACAACTACTTCTTTCGTACCCCAAACAACATTGCCCCAATCAACAACGACCACGTCAACAACACCAGAAATTCCGACATCTACTGTTCCCGTCTATATTTCTCCAATAATAGAAGTACCAACGGGGACGACATCCACAACCATGCCAGAAGTAACCATCCCAGAGTTGATTCCTGAAGAAACACCAATACTAATCCCCGAAGAGATACCAACTGAGACAACAGACTCAATACCAGATGAAACATACCCAGACACTACCGTTGACACAGACCAAACACTACCGACCACGCTACCTGATTACACTACTATTCCGACTTCGGAAGACTTGTGTAACGGGTCAAACGCTACTGTTTGTCCAGATCAAACGCTACCGTCTGTCAGTGAGGTTATATCGGATGCGGTATTAATTGACATTCTTGATAACGCTTTTACCCCTGATGCTTCAACAGAAGAGATAACGGCTGCACTTGATACCATTTTGAACGCAAACCTTTCTACAGAACAATTTACTGCTGTAATGGATGCCGTACTTGCCGATACATCTGATACCGAGCAAGTGTCTGAAATCTTAGTTTCTTTGCTGAGTTCTAATCTTTCAGGGGAAGAACTTACAATTGTAATGGATACCGTCTTTAGTGCAGAAGCAAGCGTAGAAGAAATGAGCGCAATCGTAGGTAACCTTTTGGACTCTGACCTTTCAGCAGCAGAACTAGAAGCGGTCTTTACGGCTGCTTTTGACAGTGACTTGTCTGACGCAGAAACAGTTGCCCTTGCCACCCAGATTCTTGAAAGTCCTCTTGATGACAAAGAGTTCGGCACGGTTATTAACGCCATCTTTGACGAAAAGGTGTCTGATGAGGTTTTGACACAAACTTTTGAAGCAATATTGACACCAGAACTTTCCGACAACAAGTTTGCTGAAGTGGTAAATGTTCTTGAAAACGCCACCATTACAACCGATCAGGTTGCTCAAGTAGTGGATTTGGTCATTTCCCAAGAAGGTGGAGTCAGTGAAGGGCAAGCCACCGAACTGGCAATGAGCGCTAAAGTTCTGGAAAGCGTTTCAGGAGAGCAAGCAACTGAGGTCTTTGATGCAATCGTGGCTTCGGCTGTAACCCCAGAGGATGGTCTTGCCATTGTTAATGCTGTGCAGGATGCCCCTAAAGCCGTTAAGAAATCTTTTGAAAAGGAATTAAATATCTACGAGGGTGTTTTTGACACCTATACCGCTATTGGATCGGTGATACCTGTCAGTGGACGCAGAGTTATCATCGCCGTAACTACGGTATCATTTATATTGCCCGCACCAGTCGTATCACGTAGGAGTATCCGATAGTCCTCTCAGAGGCCTCTAGGAGCCTCTCAGACAAGCGAAAACTACCTTTTGGTATCCCAGCAGCATAAATACTAACTAAGGCTTTAAGGAGCGTTTGTGAAAAAACTATGGAATGAATTTCATGCGTTGACTTGGACTTTGGCTGGTACTGGCTTAGTCTTGATTACCTTGTCTGGTGAAACAAGAACTATGGGTGTGTGGATTACCATCGTTGGTCTTGCGCTACACTTCGGTGGGTTGATTGGTAAGGATGACGACAACGAGTAGAAAGTTAAAATGGCTACAAAAACGATTAGTTTCTTAACATACGACTGGGCAACTGGAACAAAACCTTTACAACCAAATGGCTGTGCATGGTACCGATGCTTATTGCCCATGCGTGAATTAGAGAAGTTTGGCTGGAAGGTGGGGATGGGATTCCCCTGCTGGAGCGACGAGTACGGGTACGGGCAATTATTAAATGAAGATCAATCCATACATGGTTGGGATATTCTTGTATTTAAATTGGTAATGCGTAAGAGCATTACTCAGCATGTACGAGAAGCACAGGCTAAAGGGCAGAAAATAGTTGTTGATATTGATGACTTTTTTGAAGGGCTTGACCCCAGTAATCGTGCTTTTGATGCTACTGACCCTAGAAGAAATGAAGAGAATAACCGAGATCATTACTTCCAGATGATTATGGAAGCAGACGCTGTCATCACTTCTACCCCATTCCTACACGATTATTATGCAGCAAAACGTAAAAATGTATTCCTAGTTCGTAATGGGTTAGATATGGAACGCTGGAAAAAGCGAACAGATAATTCCAAACATAAACCAGTAGTCGGGTGGGTTGGAGCAACTCCTTGGAGATCTGGTGATCTAGAGGAACTGCGCCCATTTATGAAAAACATATTTAAGAAACATAATCTTAAATTTCATCATTCAGGACATACCCCTAATGCCCCATTTGCATATGAGCAACTAGGAGTTGCAAAAGACATATGTACAATCATGCCGTTAGTTCCAATCCTTGATTACCCCAAAATATTTGTACCAATTGATATCGGTATAGTTCCCTTAAGTTCTATCCCGTTTAATAATGCAAAATCCTTTATTAAAGGTTTAGAGTACGCAGGATCGGGTGTTCCTTTTATATCGTCACCCTCACCAGAGTATGAGTACCTCGCAAGTAAGGGTGTGGGTAGGATTGCAAGAACTGCGGAAGAATGGGAATACCATATTGGAGAACTCATTAGTCCACAGATGAGGAAAGATGAAGCAATGTTGAACTATGAAATTGTAAGAGATACGTTTTCTATAAAAGTTCGTGGATCAGATTGGAACAATGTTATGGAAAGGATACTGGAGTTATGATAGTCGTAGGAACAACACTTGCAGCATTTGTAATGGACAATGAGGACCATTGGGGTTCTTGGATGAAAAATGCAGAACAGGTAAAAGAAAAATACCAACAGTTTGGAAATTGGACTGATGTTACATACTTTGCAGCGATCCAAGTAGACGCTCGTGGTTTAGAACCTTTTAAACCGTTTGTTGAACGCCTTGAAGCCATTGGTGGAACATACTGGACGTACTCACTAGATGACAAGAGGACTGAAGTTACCACCAAAAATCGTGTACGACATATCACTGCGGGACAGAGTCTCGTCAACGATTTTGCAATGTCAGACCCAAGGTGCACACACCTTTTGTTTATGGCTGCCGATTGTATGCCACCTGATGACATTCTTCCAAGGATGCTTGAAATGGATCACCCATTGTGCGCTCCGTACATTTCAACATACGGCTTACGTGGTCCGTATGTTGAGGCATACCCATACCCAGTAATGAATGCAATGGCTTCCGCCGCTGCAATCTTTATAGCAAGGTCTGTGTTTTCTGGTATTCGCTGGCGATGGGATTTTGATGCAAACATGTCAGATGACCCGTGTTTCCACCACGATGCTCTTAACTACCTACACATTCCAACGTATGTACGGGAAGATTGTGAAGCAGTACATTACCCTGTAGCAGTCGGCGCAATTGAAACCCGTGGTCATGACATGACGGTCCATAGGTGATAAAGAAGTTACGGGAGTTTTACACTGCTGAAGAATTAGCAGAAATATACGCTACACCACACGACCATGTAATCTATGGGCGAGGGCATGGCATTCGTGTAAACATGACAATACAACTTGCTAAGGATATGGCCTATCAAGCAGAAGCAAAATCAGTTGCTGACCTGAGTTGTGGTAATGGTGCAATTGCCAAAGCATTGGATGTTGAGAAGACCATACTTGGCGATTATGCAGAAGGATATGAATACTCTGGTCCGCTTGAAGTTAATTTAAAAAATATTGAAAACGTAGACTTGTATATTTGTTCAGAAAGCATTGAGCATGTTGAAGACCCAAGTTCAGTCCTAAAACTAATAAGAAGTAAATCACAAACACTAATCCTTTCAACCCCAATTGATGCTTGGTATGACACGAACGATGAGCACTACTGGGCTTGGGGTAAGCAAGATGTTGAGATGCTTCTGAAGAATGCTGGTTGGACTCCAGATGTTTTTGTTATGCTGGACACGACAGTATTTGACGAACCATACATATATGGAATGTGGGGATGTAAATGAAAATTCTTATTACTGGCAATGCAGGGTTTGTTGGGGGATATTTCCACAAAGCGCTTGATGGTCATGACATCACAGGTGTAGACATAAAAAACGGAATAGATGCTCGTAAGTTTTTTGCAACAGATGAAACACACTTTGACCTTGTTGTTCACTTAGCGGCAATTGTTGGAGGACGAGCAACCATAGAGGGTGAGCCATTGTCTGTCGCAGTAGACCTCGCAATTGATTCTGAATTGTTTCAGTGGGCGTTAAGAACAAAACCAGGAAAGATTATTTATTATTCTTCTTCGGCTGCTTATCCAATAAAATTACAAGATTATGGCTCTACGCACCACCTAACTGAGTCGGATATTGATTTAAACAACATTCAATCTCCTGACTACACATACGGTTGGGCAAAACTAACTGGAGAGATGCTTGCAAGTTATGCAGAAAATGAAGGGCTGAGAGTCCATGTATTCCGTCCGTTTTCTGGGTATGGGCAGGACCAGTCGCTTGACTACCCTTTCCCGTCATTTATTAAACGTGGTGTTGAAAAAGCAAATCCATTTAAAATTTGGGGTTCAGGAAATCAAGTAAGAGATTTTATACACATGGAAGACGTTGTTGCGGCAACACTAGAAGCCGTACAACAAGACATACAAGGTCCAGTAAATTTAGGGCTTGGGCGAGTTACCTCATTTAATGACTTGGCAACTTTAGTAACAACTGAATGCGGTTACTCTCCTGAGTTTGAAAGAATAATTGGAGCACCAGAAGGTGTCCAATATCGCGTTTGCGACCCTACAAAAATGCTTTCTTTCTACACCCCAAAGATATCCCTTGAAGAAGGAATTGCAAGGGCTGTACGGGCACAAAGGTAATAAACTACTTCTTAGGGAAGTAATCTATAATTAGGGCATGGCAAAAGCACGAGGACTAGGTAGCGCAGGAAGAACTCGCATTCAAGACTCATTACAGGCTTTTGTCTATGCTGACGATAAAACAAAAGAAGCACTCTTTAATAAAGAAGAAAACTTTGATCCTTGGACTGCTACATCTGGGGGAACAGATAACGCTACCGACTCAATGTTGGGCGAAAACACTAACGGACAAGATAGTACCCGCTTTACATTTGTCCAGTACTTCTTTAATCCAGACACGCTTACTGGTGACATCTATATGGACTTTCGTGGAAAAGCGGGCAGGAAAAACCCAACACAGTATGTATTTAATAATGTCCCTGTGTACCAAGCCATAGGTTTTTATGAAGCACTCTCCAAAGGTAAGACTTTCAATACTGGAGGAATGAGTGGGGGGTACGTTAAAGGGGACGCTAAACACTTCTCACAACCAGCAGCAACTCCGCTTGGTGCAAAGTTTCAGCACGGAGCATTTAGCCAACAGCAGGCAACAGACCCCACATTTCCCAAAATTGAAAAACAAGATAAAGATAATATGCAACTTCCGTTTGACTGGGGTTCTTAAAGTCTGACTAGACTGCAAGCATGCGTTTAAACATTGTTCACGGATTTGGTCGTATCTACTGGATAGTTAGGGATACGGCTACAACCCATACACCACGCATGTGTATCGGTTGGACTAAAGAACTTGGTGGATATTGGAGAACAGGAAGAGGTCCACAAATCAAGTTTGGCAAATTCATATTTCAATTTGGTTTTTGTACAAAGCATGAGGTGGGTAACGAAATGGATGGTATCCTCATGGCAGTTGAGGGGCGAATACTAGACACAACTACAGCGGAGATATCAATATGGAGATAGGTTTTTTTAAAAAGAATCCAAAAAGTCTTAAAGATCTGCCCCTAAGTAAAGCGCAACAGCGAGCATCTCGCCTAGATACACCATCGCTCTACACATGGATGGATACCACCATCATGTCTCTTGGATCAACCTTTGATGGTTGGCGATATAAGAGTTCTCCATCCAGTGAAGTACGTGATTGTGTGGAGGCATTACAGATAATTTGGACCGAACTGGAAAGCAGGATTACAAAATGAGAATGCCTGAAGAACTAAAGATGGATAAGACAATTGTCCTCGCTAGAAACATAGCCAATAGGATTAATGCGTTTCCACATAACGGACTAATAAAAAGAATAGATTATCAACTAGTAGCAAACACTGAGGACATGTACGATTTTATCCTACAGGTGGAAAACCTTGCTGACGAACTAGCGGAAATGAAGGCTATATATCAGCCAAAGTTGCCCAATCCAGATCAACTACAGTTTGATTTTGGAGATGGTGTAGCCTATTAAGTATGGCTGAAACACTAACTGAAGAAGAATCTGAGTTACTACCCGAGGATATAGGCGAAGAACTTGATGAAACCTCTGCTGAATTTGTAGACCAGTTAGTTACCAAGTTAGTGTTATTTACTGAACAATTTTGTGATGTTGAGTTCTTTCCGTATCAAATACCTATTGCCTACCGAATCATTGAATCTATAGTTCTTGGTGACGGTGAGGAAATTACGCTTATCGCAACTCGTCAAAGTGGTAAATCAGAAGTGCTGTCTAACGTGCTTGCAGCGCAAATGGTTATCCTTCCTAAACTTGCCAAGGTCTACCCAACATGGTTGTCTAAGTTTGATAAGGGATTTTGGGTTGGAGTATTTGCGCCTACCGAAGATCAGGCAGATACGGTCTTTGGGCGTATTGTTAATCGCCTAACCAGTGACCACGCAATGAGTTTCTTACTTGATCCAGAGATTGATGACAAAGCAGCATCTGGTGGTACTCGTGGTAAGGGAAAGATCATTACGATGAAGCGCTCTGGCTCACTTTGCCGAATGCAAACTTGTAACCCAAAGGCAAAGATTGAATCTAAGACCTATCACTTCGTACTTATTGACGAGGCTCAAGAAGCCGATGAGTTTATGATTACCAAGTCAATCAAACCTATGTTGGCGTTTAACAACGGAAGCATCATGCTTACTGGAACTGCTTCCAGAACTAAGTCTTATTTCTACAAGATGATTCAGTACAACAAGAGAAGGACAACTCAAAGTAAGAAGGGCATCCGAGAATGCCACTTTGAGTACGACCATCGTGTTGCTTCCAAATATAACTCTAACTACGGAAAGTTTATATCTAAAGAAAAACTTCGTATTGGTGAGGACTCTGATGAGTTCCAGATGTCCTACTGCAATCGTTGGATGCTTGAAAAGGGTATGTTCGTTACTGAAGAACGAATGGAGCGGTTATATGACTCATCCATGCCTATGGTCAAGCAGTGGTGGAGAACACCTGTAGTAGTTGGTATTGACGTTGCCCGATCTAATGACTCTACTGTTGTCACGGTAGTTTGGGTGGATTGGGATCATGCCGATCCTTTTGGCTTTTACGAACACCGTATTCTTAATTGGCTAGAAATAAACAACGAAGAATGGGAACAGCAATACTTCCAAATTATTGACTTTCTGAGAAACTATGATGTCTTTAGAATTGGGGTGGATTCTCAGGGAGTGGGTGGAGCAGTCGCAGAGCGCCTAAAGATACTTATGCCCGACAGGGAAGTTATAGCAATGAGTTCTGACTCTAAGGCTCAGAACGAAAGATGGATTCATTTAACTGAACTTATTCAGCGAGAACAATTAGTCATCCCTGGTCACTCCAAGGCCCGTAGGACAAGAAATTGGAAAAGATTTAATCAACAAATGAACGATCTTGAAAAGGTGTATCGGGGTCCTTATATGTTGGCAGAAGCCCCTAATGAAAAGGGCGCTTTTGATGACTACCCAGATTCCTTGGCCCTTGCCTGCGCTATGACAGTTCATGATACTATGCCTACTATTCAAGTTGGTGAGAATCCGTTCTTCAATTAGTGATATTCTTTAAGGAAACCCTTATCTATGAGGAGTAACTCATGACAGTAGCACCATCACCTATGTTCCCAGAGCGGGACGGATCAATGTTTGAGCGCACGATGGCTCCAAGCATTCCAGGCAATAAAGGACCTTTGCGTTTTGAAGAAGGTGTAGCAACTGACACTGACGTTCCAAACGACTTTGGTCAAGGCGCATACGAGGACACCGCTCCTTCGCCAATGCGAATGAACCATAACAACCCTGAAATGTTTTACAAGCATGCAGCAGACACCATGCGTGAGCGAGCACATGTTGGCTCGGCATCATGGGTTGAAGCCCCATCCGTACTTTCAGAGTTTGTTGAAGGTGCAATGGCTGGCGATGACATGCCTAAGTGGGAATACTCCTACAACTCGGGTGGTCATATGAACCGCCCTAACGTGACGGTTGTTAACGACTAATCATGTCCGACAGTGGTGATGCCTCTGTTGATTACGGATCAGATAGCGATGTAGGTAGTGATACTTCTACTTCGTCTGCCCTAACATCAACCGATGATCTAGCAGTAGGCATTGCCCAAAATTATGGACTGTCAGCACAGGGACAATATATGTTCCCAAGTCGTCTGGGTGAATTCCAAGCATCTTTTCGTGCCGCACCCCCACCAACAATCCGTGAACGGCGACACCCATTTATCCTCAGTAGTTACTTAAAGAGTAGTGGTGCTGTAAATACATTCCAGCCAACAGGGTATGCCGTTCCTAAAAACCTTGTCGGTATGGAGACATTACAAGAATCTCAATTTGCCTACACACCAACTGCTCAAGAAGGTGACCCTGTTGATGCTGCTTTTTCAAGTCAAGAACCTGCACTTGACCGCAAGGCAAAAGACACTGTGCAACCTGAAGAGGAAGGGCGACTCCTCAAGGCAGTAGATATGCGTAGGCGTTCAATCCATGTTAACAAAGGTCGCAAAGACCAGTACGACTATCAGGGGTAATTTGTGGCAAAGAAACTTCCTTCATTAACTGACATTGTTAACTCCGTCAGCGAGTCAGAATACAGATCGGCAATGGAAAACCCTCTTAAGGTTGAAAAAGATTGGAATGACTTTAAAAAGTCTAGGGGGTCTGGCGCAGGTCTTACCATGATCTCTGATATGGATCCTAGGAAAACAAGCGCAAATAGAAAAATTGCTAAGAACGCATCACACTCTGAGTTACTGGTATCGCATACTCATCAAATGGGTATGTCTTTGGCACAAGCAACCAGCAGCGGTTCGTTTGACGCTTGTGCTGGTTGCCGAACACCAGAGTGTACAAAACTATGTAATGCAACTGGTGGACACATGGCTCGCCCAAACAGTGCTGCGGAATTAGCAAAGCAAACGAGGTCTGCGTACTGGGCTGAAAATCCACAGTTTGCTGGGGCTTTGGCTGTGCAACAAACTCGTTCTGGTGCACGGGCTTCTAGAGAACTAGGATTAATTCCTGCAATTAGATCAAACATGTGGTCAGATGTTCCGTGGCACCGCACAACTCTTGCTGGTCCTTGGGTTGCTGACTTTGATCAACCAGGATCAGCAGATATGGGAGCAATTGGTTTAGCAAAAACACATCCTTTACTTACGCACACCAATTACACAAAAGAAACAATGAATAGAATGCTTCGTCCAGGCGAAGGCGAGCCTGAAGATAGTGCACCATCTAATTACACGCTTACTGGAAGTATCAGTGAGCAAACGCCTGTTGGAAGAGTTCAGCAAAGGGCGGCAGCAGGAAGAACATCTCAAGCAGTTGTGTGGGCAGGTACTAAGCAAGCAAAGCCATCATCTTGGACAATGGAAGATTCTTCGGGTGCTAGAGGAACATTTCCAGCGTATGACTCTGATACATACGATGCCCGCATGCATGATGAATCTTTTGGTCATGGTGGAAAAGTTGGGCTTCTGCGACACAAGCAGACTAAGGGTGGTTATCACGGGATGGCAGCAACAAATAGTTCGTTTGTGCATCCTCTTGATCCTGATGCCCCAGTTGGTTCCCCAACAGGTATACATGCAGGATACTCAGAAGTAAAGATGCTGCCAGTTCGTCGTAAACTTAACTCAGAACAGTTCGGCGCATAAATCATGGATTCAGGCTGGGCAACCATTTTCGCTGCAATCATTCCAATCTTTGCAGCAGGATTTGTTTGGCTGATGAGACAATTTCACATTATGCATGTTGAAAATAAACAAGATCATGCTGGTGTTATGAACCAACTACAGCATGTTACTAAAGTGGTTGAAAAGACAAGTGATCGTTTAAATGAGCACATTGATTGGCATGTCAAGAAATGAATAAGAATATGCTCTTAAATGTTGTCCTTCGTATTCTTGCCACCTTTGCTGCATCTGGATTAGGTGTAATTGGTGCTGGAGCAATTGCTGGAGTACCTCTATGGAAAGCCTGTTTTATGGCAGGTATCGCTGGTGTTGCCTTTGTGATTGAGGGATTGTCTAGATCATTCTTAGATGATGGTAAACTTACGCTTGCAGAAATTAACGATGTTTTTAATAAAGTAGATGGAAAAGAAACAACAGTTAAGGATAAAAAATGAGTAAAGTCGCTTGGGATTACGTAGTTCCTGTAGTATTGCCGCCAAACCTTAAAGGAGTTGAACCTGGAAAATTGCCTGAATCAATGCTTGTCAAAATCGCAACAGGTGGAAAACTCCACACCCGAGCCGCAGACGCATGGAACGCAATGGTTGCAAAAGCCAAAGAAGACGGAATTGAACTCAAGCCCACTTCCTCTGGCGACCTCTATCGCACTTACGAGAGCCAACTGGCAGGCTTCAAGCAGCGCTACGTTTTGGAACCAATTGCAGGAGCAAGCACGAAGACGTTTGAAGGAAAAACCTGGTACCTGAAAAAGGGTATGGCGATGCTGGCGACACCTGGCAAGTCCATGCATAACCTCGGTTTGGCAATTGATATTGCTAATGCCTCAGAACCAAAGCGCATGAACTGGCTGATTGCCAACATCAAAGACTTTGGATTCAGTTGGGAAGTTGTTCCAGAAGAGCCTTGGCATATCCGACTTGTCACTGGTCCATTTCCAACACCTGCTGTTGTAGCATATGTGTTGGCACAAAAACCTGCTTGACATATATTTTAATGTGGGCTAGGCTTTGTGACCTAGACCAACTGAAGGTGGTTGCATGCGTGTACAAGATATTGATAGCATTATCTATTACCTGAGTAAGGTCTTTGGAGGTCAACAAGATGCTGACGAGTTGTTTAGATTGCTTGAAGTTCTAAAACACGAACGACACAAACTGGAGAAGAAGCATGTCAAAAAGTAACGAAGAAGAGACATTACTTAATCGTCTTGTACAACTTTCCAAAGTTGTTGACGCACCTTGCCCATTAGGACGAGTGCATAAAATGTTAGACACAGTAACCGCTTCAGCATTGCTTGATGCATTACAGAGTCCAGCATCCAATACAGCAATACACCAAGCCTTAATTGATGAGGGTTTCTCAATTGCTAGGGCAACAATTAATCAAAAACGTGCGTGTTTCCGAGAGGGAACTGACAGTAAGTGCCTATGTTTACCAAACAATTTGGGAGTAACTAAATGAGTAACCTACAAGAAAAACTATCAACCCTTGCTACTGAGCAAGAGTTAAAACAACGTAAGGACAAAATGCTTGGAGCAATTGCAGACATGTTAGTTGCCAAAGACATTAATCTTGATGAGATAGGTAACGTAGAAAAGGTATCTATTCGCCATGCACTATCTCCAGACAAGAATGGAGATGTTCAAACTAGGACTACTACCACCGTACAACTTTCACCTAAGTGGGAGACTGGTCCTGAATGGCCTGTTGTACAACAAGGTCCTGCTGTCAAACTACCACCTACTAAAGCAACAAGTAAAAAAACTTCAGCATTCAAGACATGTGTAATTGTTCCTGACATTCAGATTGGTTACTTTCGTGGTCGTGATGGGCAACTAGAACCAACCCATGATGAAAAGGCAATCATGATTTGTTTGAAGATGATTCAAGAACTTAAGCCTGATGTTATTGCTTGTGTTGGGGATAACTTAGATCTTCCTGAAATGGGTAAGTATGTTGTGTATCCTTCGTATGCACAAACTACTCAAGCAGCAATTGATCGTGCAACTTTCTTCTGTGCACAAATGCGAGCAATGGCTCCTGATGCAAAAATCATTTGGCTGGCAGGAAACCATGAAGAGCGTATGCCTAAGTATCTCGTAATGAATGCTGCTGCTGCGTATGGACTCCGAAAAGGAAACACCCCTGACTCTTGGCCTGTATTGTCTGTTCCATACCTTTGTCGCATGGATGAGTTTGGTGTGGAATACCGTCCAGGTTATCCAGCAGCGGATTATTGGGTCAATGAGAAACTCCGAATTATTCATGGTGATCGTGTGAAGTCGTCAGGCTCAACAGCACATGTTTACCTCAATCAAGAAAAGACAAGTGTTATCTATGGGCACATTCACAGAATTGAAACGGCGTTTAAAACACGAGAAGATTTTGATGGTCCGAGAACTATCATGGCTGCTTCTCCTGGTTGCTTGGCTCGGATTGACGGGGCTATCCCTAGCACTAGGGGTGGGGTGGATTTAGACGGACGACCCCTTATTCGTCACGAAAACTGGCAACAAGGAATGGGTGTAGTCTCCTACGAAGACAGTGGCGCACATCGGTTTAGTTATGATGTAATACCCATCTATGATGGTTGGGCGTTATATCAAGGTAAAGAATACACTTCGGAGTAAGCATGACAACTATTGTTGGGGTACAAGGGGATGGCTTTGCAGTCATCTGCGTAGACTCACGAATATCAGCAATGGACATTACAGGGTTTGCAACGCAAATAGGAACACTCAGGGAAGGCTCAAGTAAGGTAGCAATTAATGGAAAGTATTTACTCGGTGCTGCTGGCGATGTACGAGCCATCAACATTCTTCATCATGTCTTCCAACCGCCAACCCCGCCAGCGAATCTCAAGGGCAAGAAGTTGGACCAATTCTTTACGGCGAAGTTCATACCTGCACTCAGAGAGTGCTTTGATACACAGGGTTACTCCATCCCAGATAGGGACGACAAAGACCACATTGCAGAACACGGATCAACAATCCTTGTAGTTGTTAATGGTGTTATATACATTGTTGATGGTGACTACTCTTGGGCATCAGATGCCAATAGTGTCTACGTTATTGGCTCAGGATCTTCTTACGCTTTAGGAGCAATGCAGGTTCTGACGCACAATAAAAAGCAAACCGTACAACAAGCCAAGACAAATGCAATAAAAGCCCTTACTATCTCAGCAAGATTTGATCCGTATACGGGTCCACCATATCACTCATATGTACAGGAATATGAGGTAACCACCAAAACCCGTAAGCCTGTATAATCGGGTATACCTAAACTAGGAGAAAACATGAGTAATTTAAAGACAGCACATGCAGATGCAGCGTTAAAGGGAGCCATTTTGGGCCTTTTGACTTACGCAGCAAATAAGTACGATGTCTCCGTAGAGACAATTGCAATGGTTATGCCTGTAGCAACTATTGCACTTTCATTGGTTTCTACAAAGATTGGTGACAAGAACACAGCCTTGTTGCTTAACTTGGCACAAAAAGCACTTGCAGCCACGCCTGTAAAAGCACCTGTAAAAAAGACTGTTGCAAAAAAGAAGTAGTATTGATCTACTACCTCTTTGCTGAAAAGGTCTAACTGATGCCTATTGATTTTTGGTCACCGTCTTATAGGGCGGCATCTAGCGATTTAACTGTTGCAATTAGTCCTTTGGGACTAGTTGAACTTGCTGATGAAGAATTTGAAGTTCATGGACCAAGACTCAATAGGTATTCATCAGCATGGGCTTGGTATCTAGGTCACCACTGGTCTCACCGCCGTGAGATGGGTGACAGCAATGTCACGATGAATTACATCAAGACTATGTCTGATTTTATTACTAACTTTTGTTTTGGTAAGGGTATCCAGTTTAAAGTCCCTGAACAAAACCAAGCGGTTATTCCCCACCTGCTTCATGAAGTATGGGATAACCATAACAACAAACATTACCTTCTTTGGCAAATGGGACAACTTGCCTCTGTTACAGGAGACTGCTTTGTAAAGATTGCATACGATGAGCCGTACACTGATCCAACTGGTCTGACAAAGCCAGGTCGTATTCGTATTCTTCCGCTAAACCCAGCGCATTGTTTTCCTGAGTATCACCCACACGATAAAGAACGACTTCTTAGGTTCAAACTTAAGTATCGCTTTTGGGGAACATCACCAGAAGGTACTCGTCAGGTATATACCTTTACTGAGATCTTGACTGATGAATCAGTACAACAGTTTATCAACGATGAATTGATTGACCAATATGAAAACCCAATTGGTATGGTTCCTGTTGTCCACATCCCAAACATTACAATAACTTCTTCGCCTTGGGGTCAATCAGACATCTGGGATGTTATTCAATTAAACCGTGAACTCAATGAGAAGATGACTGAAATCTCAGACATTATTAACTACCACGCTGCTCCTGTAACGATTATTACTGGTGCAAAGGCTTCACAACTAGAGCGTGGTCCTAAGAAAGTTTGGGCAGGTCTTCCTAAAGACGCTAACGTGTTCAACCTTGAATCTCGTGGTGAAATGGCTGGAGCAATTGAATACGTTCAAATGATCAAGCGAGCAATGCACGAAATCACAGGTGTTCCTGAAACTGCCCTTGGTCAATTCCAACCAGTATCTAATACTTCAGGTGTTGCTTTGGCTATCCAATACCAGCCTCTCATGAACCGTTACCAAATGAAGAAGATTCACTTCACTCATGGTCTTGAAAAACTTAATGAAATTATCATTAGGACTGCCTCTATTTTTGAACCACAGATGCTTTCGTTTGATCCTTCTCAAGCGGCTCAACCTGAACCAGACATGCTTCTAGTTCTTGACCCTAATGACCCAAACACTTATAAGACAACCATTCACTGGCCTGAACCATTGCCAGTTGATGCTCTTATCAAACTTAATGAAGTGCAAGCAAAGATGGCTCTCGGCATTGAGTCCAAGCGTGGAGCGTTGGCTCTCCTTGGAGAAGAGTTTCCAAACGAGAAGATGGTTGAAATCTTTGAAGAACTACGAGATGATGCTCTTGACCAAGGTGCACTAGATATGCTTCGTGCCCAAATTGGTCAAGCAGTAATGATGGCTACAGGATTATTGCCTCAAGGCGGAGGCTTAGAAAACGTGTCCGCTGGAGGTGCTAATGTTAGTAGTGCAGGAAGTCCTCAAGGGGGCGGAGTGCTTCCAGGTGCTGGTGTCCCACCAGTAGAAATGGAACTGATGAACCAAATGACTAGCAGGGCATACGGCGCAAGATTCGCTCAACGCCGAATCCCTGATGAAGATAAATAATACGTTTATATAATTCAAGTTAATTCAGTATTTGCTAAACAACACATAGGAGAAAATTATGGCAAAGCACAGTAATGATGAAATCCTTATTCCCGTAGAGGCTGTTGAAGCCTTTAATGAAGCGGTTGAACAAGTTGCACCGCAGCAAAAAGGAAAGACTTTCACTGAAGATGAAGTTGAAAGCATCCGCAAGCAAGAAAAAGATAAACTCTACAAGCGTTTGGAAGAGGCTGAAAGTCGCTACAAAGGCATGGAAGAACAAATCTCAACACTTGCTACCGAGCGTGAAAAGGCAATTAGAGAAGCAACTGAGATTTCCCGTAAGGAAGAGGAAATCCGTCGTGCACGAGAGTTTGATGAGTTGAGTGCAAAAGAACTCCTCAAGCGCACTGAAGATGAGTTCAATGTCAAGATCAAGAACATTGATCAGGAATGGCAAACACGCTTTCAGGCTATTGAGCAAGAGCGTCATGCACAAGAAGCACTCCTTGATAAAGAGCGCCAATTGCGTGAACTTGAGACTTATCGTCAACGACGAATCCATGAAGCACAAGAGGAAATCATCCCAGAGTTGATTGACTTAGTAGCAGGCAATACCCCAGAAGAGATTGAAGCATCTGTGGAAATCCTTCGTCAGCGGAGTGCTGCTATAATCAGTAGTATCCAGCAAGCGACTCAGCCGAGTCGTGTTAAAGGTGCGGCGGTAACGTCACCATCTGTTGGGCCTATGGAAACTCAAACGGAATACCAATCGTTGAATGCGGATGACATCCGAAATATGACAATGGATCAGTATGTTAAAATGCGTGACAGGTTACTCAATTCTCGTCCTAAGGGGCGATTCTAAATAAAGTTTATATCCATTAGTTACTAAGGAGAAATTATGGCACTTCCAGGCCCACAAGGTGGAGCGATTACAGGAGCAAATCTTGCGTCAATCACGACGACAGGCTACTCAAGTGATGCAACACTTTCACCAGCAATTCAGCAAATTTGGTCAAAAGAGATTTTGTTCCAAGCAATGCCAGTACTTCGTTTTGAGCAGTTCGCTGTTAAGAAAACGGAACTCGGTGTTCAACCAGGTTTGACAATCAACTTCATGCGTTACAGCAATATTGCAACGGATGAATCCACAGGCGCAACCTTGACTGAAGGTGTTCGCATGGAGCCAACCTCCTTGTCAGCATCACAGATTCAAATCACGGTTGGCGAACAAGGCAAGGCTCTTGCTGTCACCGAACTGTTGCTCAACGCATCGTTTGATGATGTCATGGCATCGTCAAGTCGTTTGCTTGGTCGTCACATGGCACAGTCTATGGACATTCAGGCTCGCAACACCCTTTACACAAACGCAGTTCCTTTCGCAGGTGGTTCAGCAGTTCCTCCAGCAGTAGTCTTTGGTCGCAAGACTCTTGGCTCTACTCGTGGTTCAATTGCACCATACGATGCAGGCACCTTGGGTGATGCAACAAACCCAGGCTACCTCTCGCCAGCATCCATTAAGGACGCTGTTGAGATTTTGGCTGGTCAGAACATTCCACGCCTTGGCGACACATACGTGTGCTTCGTTCACCCATCGCAGAGCCGTGCGCTCCGTGACTGGCCTGAATTCATTGAAGTAACGAAGTATGCCGCTCCTGGTAACTTCATGCTTGGTGAAATTGGTCGCCTCTATGACGTAGTGTTCATTGAGACCACCCAAGTTAAACAGGGTGGTGGCCCAGCAGATATTGACTCAGCAGCAACAGGTGTACAAGCACCAGCCGCAGCGTCATACAGCGCCTTGATGATTGGTGACAACGCCTTCGGACATGCCATTGCTTTGCCAGTGGAACTCCGTGACGGTGGTGTCATTGACTTTGGTCGTGAGCATGGTCTCGCTTGGTACGCAATTTGGGGCTTCGGTATGATCACTGGAGAATCCCGTGTTGTTATCAATACCAAGGGTGGAGCAATCGCTTCCTCATAATAATTCGTAATAGGATTTGGGGGGGTTGGGCAGAAACCCAATCCCCCTGAAAACTCAAAAACAAGGAGCAAGACATGGCAACAAAAAAAGCAATTAAAGAATTCGTTGAAGTTGAAGAAGAACTATTTGTTTCAGATCTTACTGAAGCAGAAGTCTTGGATGCTAAGACACTCACGCAAACTATTAATGCAAAAGTAAAAGGTACTTGGACCCAATATTGGGGAACAGAACAGTTTTCTTTTGTTGATGGGCAGCGTTATAAACTACCCCGTGATCTCTTCAATTACTTGAAGAACTCAGGAAATATCTACGACACTCTCTGAGGTTTAAATGGCTGGATTTACAGTACCTAATGCAAGTGATTACGGTGTAACATTCCAGAGCATTGATCAAGCAGAACCAGATTCTCTTGATTTTCGGATTCTTGGTAACGGTAACTATGGTGTAATTACTGGCGGAGACATTACAGTATTTTCTGCTGCAACAGGTAGCGCTACATTGACCGCTAGTGAAGTTTTTGTTGACAGCCTGTATTACCCCGTATCTACTGCAACTCTTACGTTTACCGCCGCAAACACAGATCCACGCTTTGACATTATTGTTGCATCTGTTACTTCGGGTATAGCAACATATATAACAGTTGTAGGAACTGCTAGTGCAACTAATCCAGTTTTTCCAACAATTGCATCAAACCAAGTTCCTTTGTATGCTCTTTACCGCAAATCAGGTACAACTTTTAATAGTCTAAGTGTTGTAGACAAACGTAAGTTTGTTGAAACAGTAATTCGTTCTGGCAGTGTTACACCCACGGTAGCAGCAGAACCTGGTGATTTGTACTTCAAGACAGGAACCCCAGCAACAGAACAATCATCTCTGTATGTTTACTCAACTGAGATTGGTTGGCAAAACCTTGCTAAGTATGAGGGGCCAACAGATGTGGGTCTAAACCAATTCTTATTGGGTGGGCTGTGAACGAAGAAACTCTTCCAACTCCCGAAGGCAGCATTACAGACATTGTCAGAGTACGACGTTTCAACCTAGGTAGGTTTAGAGAATCACAGCCAGCAGTGGGTCAGCAACTTCAAGACACCGTCCCTGGTTCTGGTTCTGGTGACCAATAGTAAAGTAAACTATAAGCATGCATGTTGAGTACTCCCCTACAATTGTTGACACAGTTACGGACATAGCCCGAGGGTACCTTCGTGACTATCCTAAGTTTTTCCAAGTTTCTTTTGACGCTGTTGGTAGGACATACGAACTAGGTACTCCTAACATTGACCCAGATCTTCTATGGGTGGCTACATACACATCCAATACCCCAACAGAACTTAGCGCAAATACTAGTGCTTCCGCCCACTACTCATTAGATGCTCGCAATGGAATCATTCGGTTAAGTGGAACTCAAGCAGCGAATACTAAGATACTTGTAGAAGGTTATTACTATGACTGGGTTTTGCCCACAGACTTAGCATTCTATGCTGGACATGCCATTGAACAGCATGTGTACAACTTGGATATCCCAATAGAAAGCATGAGTTCTATTGTTATAGATACTATTGGAATGTCTTGTGTAGTTGAATGTCTTTGGGGCTTAATGACCGAATATAGCCGAGACATAGACGTAACCACATCTGAGTCTGTGCATATCCCTGCCAGTCAGAGGTTTAGAATGGTTCAAAGCCTTTTAGAGTTTTGGCAGAATAGTTATAACCGACAGGCTCGGGCACTTAATATTGGCTTTGAAAGAATTGAAATAATGAATCTTCGTCGTGTTTCTCGTACTACTGGACTTCTTGTTCCACTGTATAAAGATCGTGAACTTGGGTATTATGGACCACTTGAAAGAATCTTCCCAGAAATTAGTCCAGGAGTCATTCCAGTTGATGGCGACAATAGTGAGCCACTCCGAAAAGATGTCATTGTTGATTTTGCTCCCGAACAGGGGTACTCAGGTTCTTCAGTAATAGGGTACTAACTCATGGACACAAGGCGTGAACTTAACCTAATCCGTAACAAGTACCATCAATACCAGCGCAATGCTGGCGAGTTCATTACGTGGTTTGAGTTTATTCCCTTTGGTGCTGGGGGTAGTTCCCTAGATGATGTCTATGACGAGGGCAATACCTCCACTGGTGGTAAGAAGTATAAAGATGGAATAGTGCTCCCAACTCTGATGATTACTGAAACTGAAGATACCAAACGGGCTATTCCTGAAGGTCGTCAGCCAGTACAAGTAGTTAACGTAGTTTTTTCTATTGAAGATATGCGTACTGGTGGGGTCAACCAACCATTTGAATACCAGCGCCACTTAAACGATATGTTCTTTTATGATGCCCGTTACTACGGTGTCTCTATGTATCGGGTACGAGGTAGAGCAAAAGACGATGTTCTTGTAGTAGTTGAAGGTTTAGAAATTTATGTTGATGAGGAAATGGTAAATGATCCAGGTCCAGCAGCGATGAATACTCAAGACTATCCTTGGCCTGTAAACCTCCCAGCGTCTACCTGATAAACTTATATTGCTTGATGAGCGTCAAGCGATACAACGCCTAGAACTGAGGAGTCATCATGGTTGCTACACCTGCTATTGCCCATAACTCCAGTTCTAAGAAACTCATTGAAGGTTGTCCAGCACCACTTGCTTACTACGGTGACTTAATGATTAACCTGGAAACGTACCTTAATGACATCATTGAAGAATGCAGGAAAGAAGAAGTATCCCGTATTCAAGGCGTACTCCCACAGAAGGACAAAGGTTGGGAAGATATTGCAGAAGACTTTAGGATCCAATGGGACAATAAAGATGGTTCATTTGTATATGGAACTACTGCAAAGTCTAGTAAAAAAGCAATGGAAATTGAGTATGGTTCTCCAAGTACGGGAGCAAAGTCAATACTTCGCCATGAAGTTATCACTGCTAACTCCAAGTTTGGTAAGTCCATTGAGCGTAAACTAAAGAAGTTAGCCGATACTGGGCGTAGCAAATGAAAACTGGCTTTATCCTTGCAGAAGACGAAGCAATTAAAGCAAGGTTTAGTTCTCTGTATGTGATTGATGATCGTAACGCCCATCGTCCTGTCAAAGTATTCTTTCGCTATCCAGAGGGAGAAACTGAGCGGGAATACCCATTTGTTACTATTGAACTTATAGATGTGTTGCATGCCACAGACCGTCAATACTCCGATAACCCTGTGTACTTTGACACGACTCATAATGCTCGGTTTGATGACCACCCAGCCTTTGCTACCTACTGGCCTAGTGAAGCGTCTGTAGTAAGCGCTAGTAACTCCTATTCTGCTAGCGCTCATTTTATGACTGCCGACCCATTTATCCCTGTGGATCTTCTTTATCAAGTTTCTGTCTACTGCCGATCTGCACTACATGACAGACAATTAACTTCTACCCTACTTTCAAAGGTTGTTCCCTTCAGGTATAACTCCATTCGTATCCCCGCAGACAATACGGTACGAAGGTTTGACATGCTGGATTGGACCAATGCGGATCTACTGGATACTGAATCAGGGTACAGAAAACGCATATTCCGTAAGGTGTTAACATTAAAAATGTCAGCAGAAATTACAGGACAAGAGTTAGTGCAGTTGGCGCAGACAAAACCTGTCACGTCAATCAGTAGTACAATTAGCCATCAAACCTATGTTTTTAACTCGTGATTTTCCTATCAAAACCCCCACTAAGTTAGAGGAGTAAATAATGGCTTACGAACGCCCAGGAGTATACGTACAAGAAGGTACGTTTGCGACAAACATTCAACAGAACACTGGATCAACGGCTGCTGCATTCTTAGGAACAGCAGCACGAGGACCAATTACCCCAACGCTGATTACAACTTGGGCTATGTACAAAGCGCTCTTTGGTGATCTAGAGATTGCTTACGATCTTGGCTATGCCGTTTATCATTACTTTGCTAATGGTGGACAGGCTGCATATGTTGCTCGTGTTGCCGATGCCGCAGCAGTAGTTTCTGCTGGTGCCCTCACTGGAACTCCAGCAGGTGGATCACTCACCAACTTGGTTCTCCTAAATGCAAAGTCGGTTGGATCATGGGGTAACAACCTCACTGCTGATTACACATTCCAATCAGAAACACTTACTGCTATCACAACTGCGCCAAAAGCAAATATTGATTCATTGTTTACTATTACAATAAACCTTGAAGGAACAACAGTAGAGAGTTGGTCTGGACTATCTTTGAATCCAGAAAGCAATCGTTATGTTGCTACAGTTCTAAATAACTACTCTTCGTATGTAACTTCAGCAAGCGTAGCAACAGTTGCTAGTGGAGTTGCTATTACAGTGACTGGTGTTGGTGTAGCCGATTATGTAGCAAACACTGCTTTCTCGGGTGGATCTAACGGCTCATCCATTGACTCAACTGACTGGTCAAATACCATTAACCGCTACGACACAATTGCTCCAGGTTTGTTGTTTAACTTAGTTGGACAAACTTCCTCAACAATTATTAACAACGCTATTTCTGTCATGGCTGCTCGTGGAAACTCATTCTTAATCATTGATAGCCCACTCACAGCAACTACAAAACAAACTTTGGCAGACGCTGTTGAGCCATACACTAAGTCAAGTTACGCAGCAGTGTACGGACCAGCACTTAAGATGTTTGACCCAACAAAGACTGGTGCTGCCGCTGTTCGTGACACTTACCCAGGTGGAGCAGTTGCTGGTGCGTTTGTTCGTTCAGAAGTATCACGAGGTATTGCAAAGTCGCCTGCTGGTTACGGACTTGATCTCCGTAATGTGTACGGCTTGCTTGCAAACCTTACTGAAGCAGAGCAGGGTACCTTGTACAAAGAAAATCAATTGAACTTGTTTACCTTAGTTCCTGGAGTAGGAGTCATCATTAATGGCTCTCGCACACAGGCTCGTAACACTTCAGATAAGTTTGTGTCGGTTCGCCGCTCACTTAACTTCCTTAAAGATACGCTGAAGACAACTACGGCATCAGCACTTTTTGAGCCAAACGATGACCGACTTTGGACAGACCTTACTGTTCGCATTACTGCCCTGCTAAATACATTCTGGGCAACTGGTGGACTCAAAGGACGCACAGCACAAGAAGCATTCTTTGTAAATTGTGGAGCAGGAAACAACACGTCAACAGATATTGAAAATGGAGTTGTAAACATTGAAGTAGGCGTTGCCTTGCAATCACCTGCTGAATTTATCGTAATCACCATCAGTCAATGGACTGGTGGAAGCACAGTAACCACTAATATCTAGGAGACACTAATGCCAAATGCACAAACCCAGCGTACAGATCCTCTACGTAACTTTAAATTTACGGTACGATTTGTCCCTATTGATGACTCACTTAAAGGCCTACTTGATGGTGTAGGCGATCTGGGCTTTGCCCAAGTTGGTGGGCTATCAGTACAAAATGAGTTAATTGCTTACCGTGAAGGTGGCATGAACACACACCCACACAAGATGATTGGTCAATCAGATTTCCCAGCAGTTTCTTTTGCTCGTGGTGCTTTCTCTGGTCAAGATCAATTGTGGAAGTGGCAGAAATTCATGCATGCTTGGATCAACGGTGGTGTTAATGGTTTTAATGGTGGCTCCGCAGGAGATGCTATTAACTACCGTTGTGACATCCTTGTTAAAGTGTACGACCACCCATACATGGCTGGAGATGCTCAATATCAAATGGACAACACTGCTGGTACATCAGTAAAGCCAGGTAATGTTAAATTAGCATTTAAGATGTTTAATTGCTGGCCTGGCGCTTATGGTCTTAGTGATCTTAATGCTGGTGATAACGGAATCATGGTACAACAGATGAATATCCACCATGAGGGTTTCTACGTTGAATGGGATCCAGCACAGGTTGATGCACTAGCCGCACGATAATTCGTTTTAAGATAGTATTCGTTTACCAAACAATTAGGAGTAGTAATGGCAACACAATCTGATGCTATGGCCCTTAACCAGGCCATGTCTGATCCAGTACCCCGTATTCAAGAATCACCAGATGTAACTATTGAACTCTTCCGAGGAGTTAAAAATATTACTACTGGCGAGTGGGAAACCACTGCCGTAGTATCTGAACTCACTGGAGAAGATGAGGAGGCGCTTGCGGCTCTTGATTCCGATGATGATTTATTGTACGCACAATATATGGCAGCCCTTCTTAAAAGAAGTGTTGTCTCTATTGGAAACACCAGTATTAAAGATAAGCCATCGGTTATTGATTCTCTTATTATCGGTGATAGGGATGCTTTGTTCCTGGCTACGGTCAGAGCAACGTATGGCAACAAACGAGAATACTTAATTAACTGCCCTCATTGTCGTTTAAGCAATGACGTGTCTATTAACTTAGATGACTTCCCTAACCGTGACAGTGAAATAGATCCAAAAGAACCCATTGAGGTTGTACTTAAAAACGGGACAGTACAGAAGTTTGACTTGGTTACTGGCTCTGATAGTCAGTATGTCAGCAAGACAGCAACAACTATTCCAGAGCAAAACACCATCCTTATTGCTAGGTGTGCTGTTTGGGCAGAGGGCACTAAGCCCAATGATCCATTGGTTTGGGCTAAGAAATTGGGTATGAAAGACCGAGCAAAAATCATTGACAGATTATTGGAAGCACAACCTGGCCCAGAAATCAAGGAGGTGGATGCCCACTGTGCCCATTGCGAAAAGCCTTTCCCAATCATGCTTAACTGGGCCTCACTTTTATTCGGCTAATTTAGTAGTAACATATTGGGACTACGATTCCATAGCAACTGTTTACAAGGGCTTTTCGCTCAAAGATATTAAAACGATGACTGTACGGCAAAGATCCTACTGGTCAGCAATGAGCAAATGGCGTAAACAGGAGTCATAATGGCAGAGAAAAACCTAGGAGATCTTCGTACCAAGTTCAAACTTGATACGGAATCTATTGATAAGTTGGCTAAAAGCGTTAAAGGCGTTCGTGGTGACTTTGAATGGCTTAGTAAAAACCTAACGCAAATTAATACCAAATTAGATAAAACTCTTAAAGCCTTACAGGGTATCCAAAAGGCTGGTGGTCTTCCAGGAACACAAGCAAATAAAAGTGCTGGTGGTATTGAGTTACCACTAGGTTCAGCCAATAACAATACTAGTAACCCAACAATCCAAGCCAACTCAACAGACGCTAAGCAAGCAATTCAAAACATCACTATTAACCAAGCCGCTGGTGGTGGGGGCGGTGGAGGAGGAGGAGGAGGAGGAGGGGGTGTTGGAAGAACGGGAGGAATGCTTGCTGGTACTGCAATGCAAGTATTTCAATCTAGTCTTCAGGCACTAGACAATCGTATAAATAGCAATTACCAAAGATCTCTTGGTGCTGACAAACTTGGTGTTTACTACCAGCAAAACAAAGGAATTACAAACAATCAGTATTACCACCAACTGCGAGAACCACTTCAAAATCAACGACTTGGTTATGGTGGAATTGATACGTTGCTTTCGCTTCAAGCAAGTACAGGGATTGAAGCATCTAAACAAGCAGGTGGTATTGCTGGGCTTCGTGCCGTGTCTGGGTATTCCTATTCAACTGGGGACATGGCAAACATGGTTAATACTTTGGGATCTGCCCAAGTAAACAACCGTATGACCATGATGCTTGGAACAGGTATCTATGGAGTAGGTGGACAACAACGTGGCATTGACCAAGTTATTAAAGACATTACAAAGAATTCTGGTTTAACTAATGCTGGAGTGCTTAAGGGAGCACGTCAATCTGGGTCGGTAACAAGAACACGGTTGGAATCAATGGGTGTTCCACCAGACATGATTGACATGGTTCTTGACTATGCCGATTCTAATGTTGCGTATCAGAAGAAGGGTGGGAAGGGAATGTACGACCCTTCCAATAAAGAACAACGAAAGATGATGGGAATTGAAAAGAACTTTGCAACACAAGCAGAAGAGACTGCCCGTGTAAAAGAAGGAAGAGATGAGAACTTCTATAAGCGTCAAGCAGATAACTACGCCCGCATGGAAGAAGGAATTCAGAAAGTAACTAAGGCTTTAGGCGCATTTGAAGATAAACTTTCTGGAATTGTTGGGGCAGGGGTATCTACTAAAGGTGGAATGGCAAGAAAACTTGGTGGAATGGGACTGATGGGGCTGGGTGTCCTCTCAGGTGTAATGTCTGGAGGTACGTTAACACCGCTTGCTATGGGTATGATTGGTGCTGGCGGTGTAATGGCTAGTGGTGACCCTATGCCAGCAGATAAAAAACAACGATCTGGTGTGTCTGTACCTATGGGCTACTCTAAGCCTGCTAACCGTGTTCCACTTTCTCAAGTAGCAACTGCATCTACATTTGCGCCAATGAACACAACATTTAAGAACCGCCTGCTACAGATGTTTGCGGAGAACCCCAACGTAGGTATTGGTGAAGGTATCCGTTCAGAGGGTACACAAAAGCAACTATTCCTTTCTCGCTATTCAAAAGTAACGGATGGATCAGAGGGCGATGCTGAATGGAATGGGGAACAGTACAAACACACAAGCGGTGCTCCTGCGGCACCTCCAGGAAAGTCTATGCACGAAATTGGACTTGCTGCCGACCTTGTTGGAGACCTTGACTGGGTACAGAAGAATGCTGCCCGATTTGGACTTAAGACTTTTGGAGATGTCAACGGTGAGCCTTGGCACATTCAACCAGCAGAACTTCCTAACTCCCGATGGGAATATGAAAAGAATGGTTCTAAATGGGGCGCTCCTCCAGGAACATCTAAAGGAAGCAGTGGATCAGATACTGGTGCTTACATTATTGGAGATAAGTACGTAGGCAAAAGTGGTAGTGGTGGAGCAGGGACGTACAGTACATTTCAAGGAATGTCCCTAAGTCAACAAATAAGTGCAATATCTTCTGAAAACCACCAAGCAATGGGTGGTGCTTCTGGAAGTGGTAGTAGCAGTGTGCAAGCACAAAGCACTGGAAAGACTTCTAGTTCAACTCCACAATCCGCAGGAACTCCTCCAGCAGGAACAATTGATCCTGTAACACTTGCAACTTTGATGTACAAGCGAGGGTTTCGTGGACAGCACCTGTTGAACATGATGGCAATTGCAGGTAGAGAATCTGCGTGGACACCTGGAGCATATAACGGAGTTGGAGTAGATCGTTCATATGGTTTATTCCAAATCAATATGAAAGGCAGCCTTGGACCAGATCGCTTGAAGAAAATCGGTATCCAAACTAACGAAGACCTTTATGATCCAATCAACAATATTAAAGGTGCTTGGATATTAGGCGGTGGAAAGAGTGAGAATTATGTCCCTTGGAAACACGAAGGTGGTCCAATGGCTAAGACAGAAAGTTGGATGCAGAAAGCAAAAGTTGCTGCCCACACTGCTGGTGTTGATCGTGGTGACCCTATGCCTAGTGGACCATCTCGTGGAGCACCAAACGTACAAGTACAAGGTGGAACTAATGTTACAATTGCTCCTAATATCTATGTAACTTCCTCTGGTAGTACACAACAAGACGCAAGAAAGATGGCGCAAGAAATTGCCCAAATTATGGAACGAGAACTTAGAAAAGAACTGTTGAGGAATGGCTAATGGCATACGGCGGAGAAGACGCACAATATAATAAAAAGGTAGTGGTTCCTGCTGTCAAAACTTCAAGTACTACGATTAAGAAAAAGTTTGTTGATGCAAAGGACACTCGTACTGTTACATCAAAAGCACTTTCAACATTTACTCAAACTCAAAATCAAGAAGCACAAGCAAGACTTGCTTCAACTGGGTTTACGCAGTATGAACAAAACCCAAAATTCATTTACCCTGGCACAAGAGACACTGTTAGAGCCAGAAATACGGTAGGTGGAACAACCATCAATCGTGGATATGTGCGAAGATTAACTGAATTTTATGCCAGACAGTCCTCTGGATCAGACACTCCATCAGTACTAAGTAACTTAAAGTGTAACTTTCAGTTTAACCCAGACAGCATTACTCGTGCAATCCAGTCTGATACTAGTATGCAGTTTTTCTTTAATCAAGACCCTGCTCAACTTACCCAACCAGTTCCTGGTAAAGCAGGCTATGCATTTGATCTTTTGTTTAACAGAGAAGCCGAGGTAAATAGTGGAAAATACCTTATGGGTGGAAAATTACTAAAAGGTAACCGAGCAGCAGTAGGTACAGACAATAGTAGTTTTGAGCAAGTAACTTCTAGATTCCTTCAAGATGACGCAAAATATGATCCTTCTTGGGTAACTGAAATTGGTGTACTTGCAGACATCATGGTGCTAGACGATATCTTGGGAGTTGGTCTTGCTAAAGATGTTGTTAAGGCTATTACTAACAATGCTCTTTCGTTAGCCGCAGAAGAACAAGAAAAAGTTGATCCAAACGATGCGACCAGCACAGTAAAGGAAACTGTATACGACTCAACCAGAATGAATAACTTTACTTCTAATTTAGGAAACAAAGCATTTCTTGTTCCGCAACCTATTCGTGTGGTGTTTAGTGATTGGATGATGATTGAAGGATTTGTTACTAGTAGTCAAGTTACTTTTAATAAATTCACTCGTGGCTTTATTCCTACGCAATGCTCAGTTGCTGTGCAAATGCAAGCCCTGTATATTGGGTTTGTCCAGCAAAAAACATTCCTAACAGACATGCCTGTCCTTCCAAAAAGTGAAATTGATGGAACAGATGGCATTCCTGATCCACCAGCGGCAGGTACTCAAGAACGAATTATCTATGATCAAACAACGGCTGGACTCACCAACTTCTTAGACAAGTGTAATTGGGATCAAGGTAAGAGTGACTCACACTTTCTATTGCAAGACATATTTGCTAAGACTGCACAAAGTAACAAGTTTAACTTTTACACGGGGATATCTAACGAAGGAATGGCCTTTTGGAAATCTGTTGGTGATACAGCAACAAATGCAGGTGGCATTGACTTTACGTTCTCTGGAAAGATGTCTTTTTGGTGGGCAGAACATGTTTCTAATGCAAGCAATACTCGGGATACAACAGTAAAAAATGCTACGGGTTCAGGGTTAACTTATGCACTTGGTCCTCCAGAGACCACCAGTGCTTGGACACGTTTTGGAACTAAAGAAAATCCATTTGTAATGTCCATAAATAACCATCCTTGTAAATTCCTAGTAAGCATTGTTGGAGCAATTGGTGAAACAAGGGCCATGTTAGTGCTTGGTAAATTTTCACAATACTTATACGAGTCTGGAGAAGATGCCATGTGGGAGTGGGAACTTGCTCAACCAATAGCACAACTACCTTTTAAACAAGATCGCTTCTATGGAGAGATTGAATTGACTGTGCAATGCACCCGTGGTGGTGTGGTTGTAGATGTTCCACAGAAGATTGTTCATAAATTTTCAGGAGTAGAGGCAAGTGGAAAACGTGGGATTGCTATCGGAAATAACCCAATGCTTGGTGGTGTTCCTTTTACTGTGGTTGCTTCATGATTACTGCATTGTCTAGATATGAGTACAACCCAGTTGTATTAGATGACGGTGCAGTAACTGCATCTCGCAAAACTGTATCTGATGTGCCTGTGTTTCTTTATACTCTTAAGTATGGTGACACCCTAGAATCACTTGCGGCAAAACTCTATGGGGATCCAGGGCAATGGTGGAGATTAGCCGATGTTAATCCACACGTTACATTTCCTTTAGACATGTACCCAGGTACGGAAATTCGTGTACCACAATGATTACCAGATTTCCATTTGGTGATGCGCCAATAATTACAACTAATATTATTGGAGGTACTATCCCCGATAAGCAAGTTGTTGCTGTTGACATCTCATACTCAGAGAATAAACATGACATTGCAACAATTACTTATTCAGGGTTTCCACCATCTGCTGTAACTGCTTACCGTGGGCTTCCAGTCACTATTACTTTTGGAAACAACACCGCAAACACTGTGGAGTTCAATGGGTACATTGCCTACATTGAAATTGGATCATACTCAAGAATGGGATCTGTTAATGAGTCTCTTATTCAAGAAGCAAAAGTTGTTTGTTTTGGCACAAGTTATGAGATGAAACCTCCACGAAGTGCTGTGTACAAAAACATCTCCCTGCCTAGTCTTGTAAAGAAACTGGCAAGTAAGTATAATTTTTCGTATTCTGTTCCAAACAACAATTATGTATTCCCAGTAATAGATCAAAGTAACAAATCTGATTGGGAAGTCTTAGTAAGTACAGCAAACAAAATGGGGTATTACGTAACTGCTTCTAATGCACACTTGAATATTTATGACCCATTCTCTAACTACTACCGATCAACTGTTCCGTTTACCTTGCAATCTACTATTGCAGAAGAAGGTAAGAAAAGGGTTCCTGGTGTAATCATGGAATTCAAAGGAACCTTTGGAGATATAACTCCTGATGGCGATAGTTATAACTATCTACTAAAAACACTTACAGCAAATGGTAAGACAATACAAAATTCATCTACTACCGCAGAAACAAGTGGTTTAGGTAAACCCGTTGCAGGTAGGTTTACTCAGGAAGTCACACTTCAAGCAACGTCAATAAACGCACTAAAACAATTCACCCAAGGGTATATCAAGAACTCCATACCCTTTCATGCTGATCTTGTAGTTTCAGGAATTTCCACACTACGACCTGGAAGCATTGTTAAGATAGAAAAGTACAACTCTGAGTTTGATGGTTACTGGGTAGTACAGGATGCACGACATTCCATCAACGTAGAAAGTTACATGACGTATCTTCACATCAAAACTGATTCTACAAATGCTTCACCTTTATCCACAAAGTCAGGTAACTCTTTTGTTGCCCCGCCAAAAGCAGCACTTCGGGATAAGACATGGGTTACTGCACAAGAAGTTGCCTATGTCTACTAACATTCACAGAGCAATTGTTTCGTACTCAAATGCTAGTACTGGCGAAATTAAAGTTCGCATACCAGCCAAGTTTGATTCCAATACAACTCTAGATATATCTCCCATTGCACGATCAGCAATTGGTGGAGTATGGCCTGTACCTACTGTCAATTCACAGATTGTAATAGCAAGTGATGATGACACCTATACCAATGTGTTTTGGCTTCAAACACAACCAGGAGCAGTATGACAACTATTAAAACCCCATTCTCTATTGCTTCTTCTGGAAAAGTATCTAACGAAACTGACTTAGAGAAATCAATTGGGCAAAAGATACAAGACTATGTATTAACCCAGCAGTTTGAACGACCTATGAATTATGCGTATGGAGGCAATAGTCAAACATTGGTATTTGAAGATTACGACTCTTTAGTATTCTCAGAATACAAATTAGAAGTAAATAATGGTTTGATTGCCAATGTTTCTGGAGTTAGGATTGTAGATATCCGACTAATAGAACCAGCAATAGGCAGCAACATTTCAAATAACGCTATGATGGTTGAGGTATTGTTCTCAGTTCCCCCTACAAACACTGTTACCAGTACACGGTTTAATCTAGTATCCCCACTATCCCTTACCGAGGAAACAACACTATGACCACATTTGATTACACTAGTAGGGATTATTTCTCAATCAAAGAAGATCTTTTAGCCCGAGCATCTGCCGTACTGCCAGAGTGGACATCCCGTGATGCTTCCGACTTTGGAATGCTTCTTGTTGACCTTTGGGCGTATATGGGTGATGTGCTTCACTACTACATTGACCGTGCTGCTCAAGAAGCGTTTTTGTCAACAGCAACTCAACGCTCTAGTATCTTAGCAATTGCTAGTTTGCTTGACTACACACCTACAGGAAGAACTCCTGCTACTGCGTCTATTACACTAAATGCTACAAACTCAGCGGCAACAGATGCTTCCCCAATACTTATTCCAAGATACACCAGGTTTATAGCAAACCCACTTATTAGTGGTGCTGATGATGTTGTATTTACAAGCAATCGCCCTATTGCCTTTAATCAATCTGGAACTGCAATTGAAAATTACACTACTTATGCTAAGTCTGCAAATGCATTAGTAACCCTTACTGAGGGAGAAATCTTTACTCAATCGTTTACTAGTGATGGGTTAGCAGGCCAAAGGTTTACACTAAACAAAACTGGAGTAGTCACACAATCTGTTTCTGTAACTGTCAGTGAAGGAGCAGGTGGCACAACCGTTGATTACTCTTTAGTAGATAGGTTTATTGACGCAACAAACACAGACAATGTTTTTTCCCTTGTTCTTAACTCTGATGATTCTTCAACAGTAGTTTTTGGTAATGGTGTTTATGGAAAAATACCTACAGTTAACGCAACTGTTTCTGTTTACTATCGTCGCTCCCGTGGTAGTGCTGGAAACGTAGATGCTAATACAATTACCGAATTTGAGTCTTTAACTAATACACTTGGACCCCCATATGATGGAATTGTTATTACCCCAAACACCATCAAAGCATCTGGTGGAACTAACAGCGAAAGTATTAGTTCTTTACAACTAAACATTCCTGCATCGTTCCGTTCACAAGATAGAGCAGTATCTATTCAAGATTACCGTGATTTAACTTTGCGAGTTCCTGGAGTTTCCAAATCAACTGCAAATGTTGTAACTGGCGCTACCGCTAAAACTGGGTACATTACAAACAAAGCACTTACTGCCAATGTTGCAACATTGACAACAGGTGCTGCACATGGTTTAACTGTGGGGGAAACTATTGCGGTATTTAATGTAGATGACACATTTGATGGAACATATACAGTCAAAACTGGATCTAGTGGAACTAGTTTATTGTATGATTTAGTTTCTGCAAGTGTTGCATCAGCATCAGTATCTTCTGTTGCATCTTACCGAAATGCACAAATTAAAATCTATGCACTATCCGATCAAGCGGTTTACGATGGTACTTTAGTAACTAGTCCAACAACAAGTCCATTGTTGCTGGACAATGAGTATCGTGATTCAATTTATAGTTATATTGAACCCCGTCAAATGGTAGGGGTAAACACAGTAGTAATGCCAAGTGTGGCGCTAACTTCTGCAAAGGTAACTATTACTTTAAATATCCTAAATACTTATGTTCAGGCAAGTGTGATTGACTTAGTAACAACTGCCATTAAATCATTACTATCTTTTGACAATGTAACTTTTGGTCAAACCATATCGCTGGGCACATTGTACCGAGCAATTATTGATATTGATGGTGTGGATTACGTTACGGTAGATAGGTTCACTACAGGATCTTCCGCAGTGATTGACACCATCGGATTGACTCCTGTGGTTAAGGGTGTGCAAGCGGCAACTAACAATCTGTTATTGCTTTCAGAATTAGTTATTAATGCCAGCGGTGGGGTTGTCTAAAGATGGCATATACCTCCTTTAGACTTCGCCGTGCTGATCTTGGTGGTAGCCCCGATGCTAACCCGTTTGGTTCTTACGTCCGTGGAGATGAAACAACTACTCCAGTTGGACAAACACGCTTAGATTCTGACTCTGCACTACGTGCTGATAGTTTTATACAGGCAAGCACTGCCCTTGTCACTACTGTTGAGTTTACAGCAACTGCAACTGACTATGACACAGTGCTATTGACATGGTCTTCATTTACAATTACTGACAAAGCACTGATCGCAGTAGGGGAAACAAAACCATTTGAAGTAGTTATTGTTTACTCTCCAACTGGATTTCCTGAAACTGTTGCCGATGGCATCATCATCAAAACACAAAAGCATTTTGATGATAACTACTCAGTAGAGCACGTCAAATCTTATGAGTATTCTCAAGGTGTGTGGGCGTACTATTCTTTGTTCATCCACTGGAACCAAAATGGAAGTGGTAACACTGGAGTAAGTTGGTACGAGCGAATGGCAACATTACAAGAACTTGTTCCAAATGACTACGGTTCTTATGAACAACTTTGGAATAGAATCCCAGCACAATACCGAACGGGGGATACCTCTGGGGCGGCACTAGACCCGTCTGGTTTGGGGCGTGGGCAACTCTCTAGATTCCTTAGCATCTTTAGTTTTGAATTAGATAAAACAAGGTCATTAATTGATTCAGTAATGACACAATATGATCCAGAACATAATGAATCACAATCTATTGACGCACTAGCAGATATGTTTGCTTTAGAAGTAACTTCAGCAGACATTGGTACTTCTCGTGTTCGGCAATTACTCCAAGACATTGGGTACTACCGACAACAAAAAGGAACAGTCAATTCAATTAAGCAATACATTACAGCCGTTAGTGGTTGCCAGGTAGATGTAGTTGAAGCACCAGTGTCACCAAAATATACATTTCGTGTATACGCAGAAAAAGTAAACCTTGTTGCCGATTCTTTGTTTGTAATTACTTCTGGATCTAAGAAATGGGCATTTAGTTCCTCAAGCGCTTCTTGCACGTATACAAAATCTGGAGAAAACTTACTTATAACCAACACAAGTTCTGCATCTGCACAATTTGCGCTTACATCATTAGTTGCAGTTCCTGTAGCGTCTACAGTAGAGTACTGGTCATCAGCAAAAGTATTGGGTAATGGTGTTGTGCATGGTTCTCAATGGTCAGCATCAGCATCATGGACAACTTGGAACACAGCATCACAGTTAAGTACAGCAGGTGTTTCTTCAACGCTTTCTCCAGTGGATCGCAAAGTCATTAAAATGCCAATTCAATCAACAACTGTTTCTAGGTATCCTGTAATGCTTTTTTCTTTAGCGGCAGGACAAAGTACTACGGTGTCTCAATGGATGGTTGAACCAGGAAAGTATGGAGAATTCTTTAATGGCTCTTCCGACTTTGGTGGGTTTGTTTATCAAGACAACTTTTCTGACCATGCTTGGTCGGGAAGTGAATACGCTTCATATTCCCTATACTCAACAAACAAGAAAAAAGTAAACAACACAATTACAAGATTGCTTCCACAAATGTTGCCAGTAACTATGCTGCTTGACACCAGTATTGATTATGCTTTAGTGTTTGATTGGATTCCTGGAAAGACGTGATGAATTACATAATCTGTGCACTAGCCGTATACAAACTGATACAAGTTGCTGATGCTCTTTCACCTCGTGAAGCAATGCCTTGGGTGAAGGTCGTAGTCGGGATAGTTGCATCTTATGGGGCAACCTTTGTAATCCCCTTTACGGATCATTGGCTTGCAGGATTAGCAGTTGCTACCCTTGCAGGAACGGTACACTCTCTGCTACGATTGCTCACCTTCTTAGGCGATATGGCAAATAAGCGTTCATTAAAGTAAACAACATGCAGAATAGGAACCAACATGGAATACGTTATCGGTGGAATGGGAAATGCTCCAGCCAATGTAATTGAGGTAGGACTAGGAGATGTCAAAGAAGGCGCAGTTTTCCACTACATGTGGACTGGTAAACCTACTGCTGGTCAAGCACGAGTTCTTGACTGGTTGGTAGATTACAGCGCAGACTTCATTGTCTACTTTGATTCAGGCAAGGTACACCCAGCCGTAATGCAGGCTGCAAAGAATGTTATTGCAGTTGATGATGTGGTCATGGATACCCTTAAGAAGAACAGTGATGCTCAGTTGCTTGTCTTGTTTGATACAGACGAAACTGGTCAGGCTACTGAGATGACCCAGCGCCTTGTCTTTGAGGCAGACGCTCTAAACATGATGTCTTTAGAATTGACCAATGGGTTAATTCCTTTGTGGGTATCCCATGATGACCTGCCTCAAGATGATCCACTTATTAGCGCCCCCTCAGAGGCCTCTAGGAAGCCCCAGGATGCGTTGAAAAGAGATCTAGGTATCCCAACACCACTCTTCACGGAAGAAGACTTAGGATTGATCTCAATGGTTCAGTTGATTGTGACCTTTATAGATGGCTCTATGGAAGCAAGAGCGATCAACATCCCTACATTACAAAGACTTTTAGGATAACTCGTGGTGGGTGCTGGATCAAAGAAGGGGAAATCACCAGCACCCTTACCACAAGCGCCAATATCTGAATAACCAGATGAGGCTAGGGGTGAAGGGGAACCCCATATAGGAACTATAACACGACAAGAAGAAGGAAGCAAACATGGCGAAATTAAATGGGCAGTTCATACCAGTACCACGATGGGTCTTGGAATACCTAGGTCAAGATGCAGTGGCACTCTGTGTGCTTATACATGCTCTGACTTACATGAACGGCGATAGGCAAGACATAACAACGTCCTACGACCACCTAGCCGAACTTACTGGGTATGACCGTAGAACAGTCATTCGGGCTATGAACCGTATTGAGTCGTCTGGTGCTGTTATCAAGACAGTGCGAAAAGGTAAGACTGGCAGAAGCATGACGAACCTCTATCGGGTTGATTTCAACAATCCAAATTCTCGTAGGGGTGACACTGTAGACACCCCTAGGGGTGTCACTGGTGACACTAGCGGGGTGTCACTGGAGACACCCTCGGAGGGTGTCACTGCTGACACCCAATCTAGAGAGACTAATCTTTATCTAGAGGGGAAATCCAAAAAGAGAAAGAAAGATGCCCTATTCTTATCGGACCCTAGGTGGCAGCGTCAACTTAAAACTGTCAAAGAAAGCGAGCAGAAATGAAAAGAACTATGCGATGGATGTGGGATTACGAAACCCAGGTCACGGATGAAAAAGGCAAAATTGTAAAAGGTACTGCTTTGTCCTTAGAGCCAGTGGAAGGTAGCAAGAGAGTGAGGGTTGCTCATTACACGCCAAAACAAGAAGGGTGATGACTGGGATGTAAAAGTTATTGGGGCAGACGAGCCTGAGCCTGAGCAACCAAAAGTTCTGGAAAAAAAGCAAGGGCTTACACACATGGTTAGATACTTTCGGGATGTCACCACCAGCACATCCATGACTTTAAACGCTCCTGTAAACGGCCCAGCCTTGATGAAGATATTTAAAGACATGTTATCTAAGTCGGTAACACCTATTCAGATTTATCGGATGATTGATATTTTTGCAGATGATATTAAGCGCACTCCATTAGGAAACCAAGAAGTTCCTTGGATAGCATTTGCTGGTCGCAGAGGTGGGTTGCTTAAACGCATCGCATCCGATACTCTTCCAACAGTTCCACAAGAAGTTAAGTTTGATCCACGATTGGAGAAGTACCTACATGACTGAATGGCATGGTCCTCGCTACTGGAGAAATCGTAAGCCAGCAGAGCGAGTAAGTAACGCACACATCCCGAAACGGTACATGGATAAGACATTGGATAGTTACAACGAAGACGTTGGTAGTTGGGGTGTAACTAAAGCAATTCGTGGCTGGGCAGCCAACATTGATGAGAACCTTGAGAGTGGTGAAGGTCTGTACTTTTGTGGCGCTACAGGAACAGGTAAGACCCATCTCGCTGCTGCACTCTTGTCAGAGATTCTTTTTACTAAACAACTTGGTGGCTTCTTTATTACAGCAGAAAAGTTTATTGCTGCAACCTATGACGAATTGCGATCTGATGGTGAACTTCCAGATGAGTACGGTGATCCATACCTTTTGAAGTACATCAACTCAGTTTTTGATGTTGTTGTACTAGACAGTTTGGGAAGCGAGAAGAAGACAGAGTTTACAAAGAATGCAATTGCTACTTTGTTGAATAGTCGCTATGAGCAGAAACTGATTACCATCGTTACTTCCGAGTTCAGTATTGCTTCTATTGGAAATAATTATGGACCGAGGCTTGCATCTATTTTGCAAGATGCTACACTTCAGATTCCCTTTGAAGGAAAGGACTACCGAGTTACACAACATGCAGGGTAATGATCTCGCCTCTTTTGCACCACATGTGCAAGCAACTATGTTTGAAGGCATACTTGCGTCAGAGCCGACAAGGACAGTTGAAAGAGTTAAAGCCGCTTTCTTTTTAAGGAACGAGAAGTGGGATGCTTACTTAAAGTTGTGGACTACAAACCCACTTCCAGTAAAACATCTAAGTGATTCAATCCATAGGTTGGGAGTTGGTACAGAGGTGTATACATTGTTTCCTCCTGGTTTTGCTGAAGCAATTGACAGGTGGCTATTGAAGAAGGGGATATCAACAAACGTGGTTTCATTTGACAACATTGAAGACCTTGCTTTTGAGTTGCAGTTCAACAGAGGCATTGCAAAAATCTACACCGCAGATCAAGAACAGGCAAAGGTAATCGGCATGCGAGCAACAGTTGTGTCTACGACTACCTCGTGGTCTCTCTGATGGCTAGCGCAGAACAACTCTTAATTAGCAAGGTAGTTCAGGAGCAAGACCTTTCATACTCTTTGAAGCATGGCGTTAAGTCACAGTACTTTACTTCCGAGTGGGAAATCGTTTGGGAGTGGTTAGTTTCCTTTTGGAGAGAGCACGGAGAAGTACCAACTACTCGTGCGATTAAACAAGAGTTTGGTGACATCAAGTTTGTTGATGCAAAGGGTGAACCATTTAGTGCTCTTGTAAATGAAGTTTATGTTTCGTATCGCCACCGCAACTTGGTTGAGGCGATGTCTGCTGCAATGCCTGCAATTCAAAGTGGGGATACTACTGAGGCATTTAAACTACTTGCCGCTGGTGTTCAAAAAGCAGGTGCAGATGTTGCTCGCCTACGAGATGTCAACCTTATTGACACTTGGGAAGAACGAGTAAACAAGTATGACGAACTTCGTAAGATGCCTAATGCCATTCGTGGTATTCCTACAGGTATTCAGGGCCTTGACAGGATTACATCAGGGTTGCGCCCACAGCAGTTGATTACCTTTGTGGGTGAAGCCAAGAAGGGTAAGTCCTTGATGACCTTGATGATGGCTAATGCGGCTCACATTCACGGTAAGCGTCCACTCTTTGTATCTTTTGAAATGTCAGCAGAGGAGCAAGCAGCACGGTATGACGCAATCGTTGCCAAAGTTCCGTACAGCAACATTCTTCGTGCATCACTATCTGACCAAGAGTTTGAGCGTGTTCGTGAGACTCTGCGTATGCGTAAGAACATGCATCCATTTGTGATTACAGAAGACACAGCATCTGTAACAACTGTTAGCGCACTAACCGCAAAGGTCAAGGAGTACCAACCTGACATTTTGTTTATTGACGGTGTGTACTTGATGGATGATGAACAGGGTGAGCCAAAGGGAAGCCCACAAGCATTAACAAATATTACTCGTGCATTAAAAAGGCTTGCACAAAACCAAGACATTCCAGTCGTTGGAACTACTCAGGTTTTGTCATGGAAGTTGGGTAACAAGAAATCACGCCGTGTAACGGCTGACTCCATTGGTTACACTTCTTCTTTTGCTCAGGACTCTGACTTGGTACTAGCAGTGGAGTCAGACCCTGATATTGAAAACCAGGGAATCATTCGTGTTGTCTTGGCTCGTTCTGCACCACTAGGTGAAATCAGAATTAACTGGGATTGGAATAACATGGACTTTACAGAAGTAGGAGAAGAAGGCGATGATAAGGACGATGACAGGGACAACTGGTATTACTGATGTAGCAGATGTGCTACGCCAACTTGGTGTGGACGTTCGGCGTATCGGAGAGCAAGAGATTTCTGCTTGCTGCCCAGTGCACTACAAGCGAACAGGGAAAGCAGATGGCTCTCCTTCGTGGTCAATGAATGCCAACACAGGGCTATGGCTTTGCTATTCCTGTGGTGCCAAAGGAACTCTTTCTTCGCTTGTGTCTGAACTGACTGGCGAGAGTGACTCAATCATTGCAGTGCACACGTTCCTTGTGTCTAGTGGTTTAGATCGCATGCATACGACTCAGGCTATTGAAAAGCGTCCAGTAGTTGACTGGAAGGTGTTTAGCGCTTTTCCTGCGCCATCGGATAGGTGGATTAAGACTCGTGGAATTGATCGTGAATCCGCAAAGAAGTATGGGATTAGGTTTGTAGAGGACAAGCAGACTTGGATTCTTCCTATTGTTTCCCCAATGGGGGAGTTGGACGGATGGCAAGAAAAAGAAGCATCACGGGTGCGTAACTACCCAATTGGTGTTAAGAAGTCAGAAACACTCTTTGGTCTTGACAAGGCAGACAGTAATATTGGGATCCTTGTGGAGTCCCCATTGGATGTAGCACGTATCGCTACAGTGATGACTGGGGTAAGTGGTGTGGCTTCTTTTGGGGCGCACATCAGCAAGCAACAGATTTCATTGTTGGTTGAGCATTTTGATGGGTTAATTGTTGCCTTGGATAATGATGATGCAGGGATTAATTCTGCTAAACGCTTAAAGAAGTTACTTCCAGCCTTTAGGCATGGTGTAAACTGGTTGCACTACGCACACACGGACGCAAAAGACATCGGTGACATGACACACGAACAAATCATTACGGCAGTTACTCAAGCATCGGTATTCCCTTGGTGGCTCAATGTTTAAAGGAACTCTGTATCCTTTTCAAGAAGAAGCCACGGAACAGATGGTTGATCGTGGTCAGATGCTCTTGGCCCTTGTGATGGGTGCTGGTAAAACTATTACCACAATTGCGGCTATTGAAAGCCTTCAAGAATCAGGAGAAGTTTCCAAGACTCTTGTTGTTGTTCCATCTTCATTGAAGTATCAATGGGATCGTGAAATCAAAAGGTTTACTGATTCATCTTGCATTGTTATTGACGGTGGTGCAGCAGCAAGAAAGAAGTTGTGGAGAACTGCGATCAGTGCTCAATACGTCATTGTGAATCCAGAGTCACTTGCTAATGACCTTGCTCATTTTGAAAAACATAAGTTTGATGCGATTGTTGTAGATGAAGCCACAATGATTAAAACACCACGAGCAAAGCGTTCCCGCTTGATAAAGCGACTTGGTAAAAAGTATCATTACAGGTTTGCGCTTACAGGACAACCTATTGAAAATCGCCCAGAAGAACTGTTCTCCATTATGGAGTTTGTTGACCCAGCGATACTAGGTAAGTTTGAAGTGTTTGATAGAACTTTTATTGAACGAGATCACTTTGGTAAACCAAAAAGGTATCGGAACTTAAAGTCATTACACACAAGTATGGAAACTGTAATGATTCGCAAGACCCGTGAGGACATTGCTGACCAGTTACCTGTAGTAATCCAACAAGTAGTTCCCGTACCATTTGACCCTTTTGGCGCTTCAACCTACAGAAAACTCTCTGATGACTTGCTTAATGCTATTCAGAAAGCAATGACAGAGCATGGAAGAGGTTTTGACTTGTGGGCGCACTACTACGGAAACAATAAAGGCATGGAAGCCCAAGGTGACATTATGTCCAGGCTTACTACTCTTCGCATGTTCTGTGATAACCCCGCCTTAGTAAAGATGTCAGCAGAGATGTATTTGGATGCCAAGAATGATCAAGGTAGTAAGCATGCTTCTCAAGTTGTAACTCAAGGATTAATTCAAGATAACTTCAACACACCAAAACTTGATGCAGTAATTCAATACATTACAGATGTCTTGGAAGAAGATCCAAAGAACAAAGTAGTGTTGTTCTCATTTTTTAAAAACAACCTACGGTTACTTCAGCAAGCAACCAAGGACGTTACACGGAGTGTTTTGTTTATGGGTGGGATGGACATGCTGGATAGGGATAAGTCCAAACAGCAATTCTCCACCGACCCAAACACTCGTTTGTTTTTATCATCGGATGCTGGTGGTTATGGTGTAGACCTACCTATTGCCAACTACCTTATTTCCTATGACCTTCCGTGGAGCGCTGGGAAACTGGATCAAAGAGAAGCCAGAATCATTAGGTTGTCATCTGAGTTCCCACACGTTAACATCGTGTCATTCGTTATGAAGGGCAGTATTGAGGAAAGACAATACGAGATGCTGCAAGAAAAACGGGGAATCAATAAAGCATTTATTGATGGTGGTTATGATAATAAGGGAAGTTTCCAATTAAACCTAGGTGCTCTTTCAGAGTTCCTACGACACAACGAGGTATGACATGGCACAGATTGTAAGAGAGACACCAGCAGGGCAAGAGTACGACTCAGCAACATTGCGAAAGTTGATTGACGAATACAAAAACCACAAGGCACTTATAGAGTCCACACAAAAGCGTGTTGATGGTTTTAAGGAATCACTTACTACCTACCTCACATCTTTTGGCAAGCCTGACGAAAAGGGAAACCTTTGGATTGAACTTGGTGATGTTGAGTTAAAGCGTGAGCGCAGGATTTCCAAATCGTTTAACTCGTCTGCGGCAGAAGCATGGGCTAAACAAAATGGTCATTGGGATACTGTCAAAGAAGTAATTGAAGTTCTTAGCGAAGATAAGTTGCTGGGCCTTGCTTGGAATGATGATGCCATTCAAGAGTTGATTAAATCGTTTTACGTAGAGAAAGAAACATGGGCGCTGAAAGTTTAAACGATTACCCTGGTAAGACAGCCCCTAGAAACAGAGGCAAGAAAAAGCCAGCACGGATTGAAGATCCTTTTGCTGTCTTGCATACAGTCACGTTTACTATTAGAGGTGAGGAAGTAAGTTTTTATACTGTTGGAGAAGTTGCCAAAGCCTTAAATAGAAAACCAGGAACTATTCGTAAGTGGGAAACACTTGGGTTTATCCCAACTGCGACATTTAGAACACCACCACCCGAAGGACAACAAATTCCTGGAAAAGTTACTAAAGGTCGTAGACTTTACAGCAGAAGTCAGGTAGAGTTACTCATCTACTCAGTACAGCATTTTGGTTTGGATAATCCCCAACCCAATAAAGCGAACTGGCTAGGTTTTAAAAAGCACATCAAGGAAAACTGGATTAAGTAAAAACCCCAAACAGAAAGCAGAGAAAGCACAAATGACAACTAACAGATACGATGACTTTGAAGATGACGAACAGGAGTTTCCAACTCCTGCACCCTCAAAGGGAAAAACTCAAGTAGTGGCAAAGCCAGTAGTTGAATCAGAAGTAGAGCGCACAGAAGTTGCACAAGTTACTCGGACCATTAAACGTGGTTGGGGTGCAGCAGACCGTGTTCAAGAAGCAGCATCACCATACGCACAGCGTTTCAAGGTAACTGAGGACACACAAGTCATCAAGTTCTTGGAAGACGAGCCATATGCATCGTTCCGTACACACTGGATTGATGGTCGCCAAGGCCAAAAGTCATTTGTATGTTTGCACGATGACCCAAATGGTTGCCCATTGTGTGACTCAGGTAATCGCCCAAGCACAAAGTTTGCATTTAACATTGCACTTCTTGCTAACGGTGAAGAACCAGTAGTTAAGTCGTTTGAAGTTGGCGTTCGTTTGATTGACCAACTGAAGAACTTCCATCTTGACCCACGTCAAGGACCACTGTCCAAGAATTACTGGGCAGTATCCAAGACTGGCAAGGGAGCACAAACACAAACTATCTTGCAGATGGTTCGTGAGCGTGACCTTGAAGAGTGGAACTTGACTGCGTTTACTGAAGACACCATGAAGGTCTTGTTGAACAACGCATACGACCCAAGCATTATTCAAATTCCAACACGCTCAGAGTTGTTGGAAGTTGCTACCGAATTACTTGACGCTCGGTAGTTCGCATGCTCCATACGGTACATACCGTAGAGGAATTGCGAAACCTTGTTGAGGTAGTTACAAAAGCAGGAGAGTTTGCTTTTGACGTGGAATCCCGTGGGGTTCTTGAGAGACATGATGATCTTCATAAACTTTTTTTAAAAGAGTGTAAGGAGCACATTGCAACTCTCAAGAATCCAGGGGAATCCATTGTTGCTAGTTCCACGGAAACAATTCGTTCTAGGTACATGAAACAATTAGCCTTGGATCCACTTCGTAATGAAGTGTTTTGGATTAGCATTGCCACACTTGGTCACTCGTGGGCTATTCCTATGGGGCACAAACTTGGAGAAGTAATTGTTCCAGAGGAACGTGGTGATGGTACAACTGTCCCACCATCGGGATACCGTAAGTTCTTAGCAAGTGGTGGGGAGTCAATGGCTAAGGCTAAGTATGTAATTCCAGGTGAGTATTCTGCTCCACCTGAGCAACTGTCTCGCTCAGTGGTGTTTGAGGAACTACGCCCTTTATTTTTTAGTGACCTTGTTAAAGTTGGTCACAACGTAAAGTTTGATGCTCGCTCCATTCAAAAGTATTACGGAGAGTTACCACCAGGTCCGTACATGGATACCATGATTCTTCAGCACTTGGAAGATGAGAATTCAATATCGTTTTCCCTTACCAACTTAGTTGCTCAGAACTTTGGTGGTCATGATGCTTACGCCAAAGAAGGAAAGTTGGGTGCTGTTATTGACACTGTGCCCTTTAGTACTGCTGCAAGGTATGTGCACCTAGATGCTCGCTGGACGTGGTTGTTGTATAGCAAACTTATGGCTAAATTGCGCCTTACAGAATCCCTTGCACCTGCCCTTAAGCAAGACATGGAAGTGCTACGAGTGATTATGACTATGGAAGATGAGGGTATTACTGTCAAGACCAGTGCCCTTAAGGACTTGCGTAAAGAGTTAGAGATTAAACAACGTGACTGTCTTCTTGAAATTGTTGATATGTCCTACGCTGGCTTCAACCCTGACTCCAATAAAGATAAACAAAACTACTTGTTTAACAAAAAGCGTGAGGGTGGTTTAGGTCTAAAGCCCTATAAAACAACTCCTAAAGGCGCTCCATCTGTAGATATGGAAGCCTTAGAGAAGTTGCGAGATGCTCACCCACTCATTCCACTCTTGATTAGTTACTCTGAATTGCAGAAGTTGAAGTCAACATATGTTGATGGCTTGATCCCCAAGTTAAACAACGGTAAGTTGCACCCTTCATACAACTTGCATAGGACTGCAACTGGTCGTCTATCTTCTAATGACCCTAACTTGCAGAACATTCCACGAGACTCCAGCATTAGGAGTTTGTTTGTACCGCCTCCTGGGTACACGATGTTGGTGGCTGACTATGATCAGATTGAACTCCGAGTTATGGCTATGTTTAGCCAAGACCCACAACTTCTTCGCATCTTTAGAAATAATGAAGACATTCACGCTGCAACAGCAGCAGCAGTGTTTAAGAAAGATTTGTCAGAAGTAACCTCAGAAGAACGACAGATTGGTAAGGGAGTGAACTTTCTTACTGCCTACGGTGGTGGTTCTGGAAAACTTGCTAGAACTACTGGTATTGCTGATGAGCATGCTGAGGAGATTCTTAACTCCTATTATAAGAGTTTCTCTGGGTTGACCAAGTGGAAACAGGTTGCTATTGCTGTGGCTACAAAATCAGGTTATGTATCTACATTGAGTGGTAGGCGTAGAAGACTTCCTGGTTTGACACTTAGTAGGCAGTTTGAGGTGTCTCGTGCACAAAGGCAAGCCATCAATGCAATCATTCAAGGAAGTGCCGCAGACATCTGCAAGCAAGCCATGATTGACGTAGATACTGCATTTAGAGGTACAGATACTAAAATGCTCGTACAAGTGCATGACGAACTTATTGTAATTACCCCTAAAGATCAAGAAGAAACTGCAATGAATACTCTGATTTCGGCAATGGGTCACGACAGGAGTATTATGGGGGTGACACTAAAAGTGTCTTGCCATGCGGCAACTAGTTGGGCGGAGGCAAAAGGAAAATGAATACAGTTGCAGAGAAGCGAAACTTTTGTTTAATGCTGTCATTACCATCGGGTCAAGAGTTGGCTCAACACATGGGATTGACACCTCCATCCATTGAAGTACAGGCTATGGAAACTGATCTAATTAACTCACAATGGGACATGCTTCATGAGTTTGGTGTGTACGATGAGATAGAAGAAGCGGTAGATTGGTTTACCGAAGTGTTAGAAGTAACTATGGATACTGAAGAAAAGCCCACATCTAAGATGATTGATGGTTCTAAGACTGTCCTGTTGTCCTACGGTATGGCATTAGTTCAAAAGTTATTAGAGAGTAATGTTATTGCTTTAATTGCGGAGGGAGAATATAACTATGAGTAGTTGGTGGGATAACAAGTTAAACAACAAGGCAACAGTGAGTAGACCATCTGCTCCTGTTACAACCAATCATATTTTGCCAGCGCTACAACAACAGGCTCGTGCAGTAGTTCAAGCATCAGAGCAAGCAAGACCTGTTCCTGATGCTGACGGAAAGATTGATATGGGTACTGCACTGCGCTCATGGAAGGGTGGAGAAGCACAACGCTTGGATGGGGATTTAACTTGTCCAAGATGTGGAGGAAAGAACGTATTTAGTCGTGCAAATGCATCAGCAGGTGGTAAAGTACCTGCACCGAGATGCTTTGAATGCGGCTGGAATGGCGTGTATGAACAAGCGGATCAGGTATCGTGGACAGTCTAACTAGGAGCATCACATGGACAAAAATTGGGACAGCCTTTCTTCAATCGTTAACGCTGTAAACAAACAACATGGTTTAGGTACAATCGTCAAAGGAAGTGATACCAGAGGCAAACTTGGTCGTATCACTACAGGTGTCTTGTCATATGACTTGATGCTGGGCGGGGGATGGCCTGTAAACCAGTGGTCTGAAATCATTGGTGATGAATCATCAGGGAAAACTGCTCTTGCATTTAAGACCATTGCAGAGAATCAAAAGTTAAATCCTGACTTTATTGCTGTGTGGGTTGCTGCTGAGGAGTTTGTCCCTGAGTACGCAGAGTCCATTGGTGTTGACTTGGATCGTTTGTATGTTGTTGAAACAAACATCATGGAGCATGCTTACAACTTAGTTATCAACTTGATGGCACAACGAGCAGCAGACATGATTGTTATTGACTCCTTGCCAGCGCTTGTTCCTGGGGATGAGTCGGAGAAGACAATGGACGAATACACCGTAGGTTTAGGTGCTCGCCTTACATCTAAGTTCTTCCGTAAGTCCTCTGAGGCACAGAAGCGGTCTTTGATTGAGGATGAACGAACCTGCACAGGGTTGATGATTAACCAGTGGAGACAAAAGATTGGTGTGATGTGGGGAGACAATCGCACAACACCAGGTGGTTTAGCCAAGAACTTTGCATACTTTTGCCGTGTTGAGGTACGCCGAGATGAATGGTTAAAGGATAAAGACGAAGTAGTTGGGCAGACAATCAAGGCTCGTACACTTAAGAATAAGACATACCGCCCAAACCAATCAGCAGTGATTGATTTCTATTTTGCTCAGACACAAGGATTTGACATAGGAGACTTTGATGTACTTAAAGACACGATCAATATTGGTATCGCTATTGAGGTTATTACTCGTGCTGGGGCTTACTACTCGTTTGGTGAAGGTCGTTGGCAAGGTAAAGAAAAGATGCTTGAAGCGTTCCGACAAGATGTGGGAATGAAGGATCAATTAGTTGCTGCTGTTGAGAAGCATTATGGTGTGGCACGGTGACACCAATTGGTCAAGACCCTGATCGCCATAAGAAAATTCTAAAGAAGTCTGTAAGGCAAGAGAAACGCACAGCAAAAACATACAACGGTTCTCGCAACGCTCGGTCAGGTGCTGGGTGGCTTAGGAAGAATGATGTAAGAAGTCATGACTTTCTTATTGAAAATAAGTTGACAGAGAACATGAAGACGATTACACTCAAGGAAGTGGACTTGCGAGAACTACGGCTAAGGGCCATTGCTGAAGAACGGGTTCCAGTGTTGCAGTTTGATCTTGCTGGTAAAAACTATGTAGTGCTTATTGAAGATGACTTTTTGGAGATGATCAATGACACCAATGCAATATAAAGAGGCGGAGCGCCTTGCTAATAATTACCACAAGAATAGATTAATTGATTTAAAACGTGCTCGGTTTCATTATCATGAAGCCATGAAAGAATTATTAACTGGTAAGCGCTCTGCGTTCGCCAAACAACCAAGTGACAGAACAAAAAGTACAAAGATAGCAAAAAGTATGCAAGTACTACAACGTGCGGGTTTCTTCCACGATGAGTGAGCGTAATGACTATCTAAAGTTGTTGACTATGAATGGTCGTGTTTTGCCCACAGTTGCTATACAGATCCTTAAAGATAGAGATGATCGTGAGAGCACTAGAGACACTGCCCACATTCACCCAAGTGATCTAGCCAAGCGTGATTGGTGTCCTCGTGCCAACTGGTACACCATTAGAGAACAACCTAAAGACCCTGAAACCTTTTCGTTTCAACGCCTTAACATATTTGCTGAAGGACACTACATTCATGCTAAATGGCAAGATTGGTTAAACCATGCTGGAGTTTTAGAAGGTTGGTGGCAGTGTTCTAACACGATATGTAATCACAAATGGGAAGCAATTAGCCCTAAATCTTGCCCAAGTTGTGGTATCCCTTATCCGCTATATCGGGAAGTGCCACTAAGCAATGAAGAGCACATGATTCTTGGGCATGCTGATGGCATTATCAATGATGCTAATGGTCGTGCGCTGATTGAGATTAAGTCAGTTGGTTTAGGAACAGTTAGGTTTGAAGCACCAGACTTGTTTAACTCATACCAAAAAGGAGACATTACCCTAGATGGGTTGTGGAAGAAGATTCGCCAACCATTTCCTAGCCATATCAAACAAGGGTTGCTATACATGTACTGCACAGGTATTCATGAGATGGTGTACCTGTACGAATGGAAGCCTACGCAAGAAGTTAAAGAGTTTGTTGTAGGATTTACTCCCGAACTAGTTCAACCGATGCTTGACAATTGCAAGCGTTTGATGACAGCATTACAAAAAGATATACCGCCAATGAGACCAATGTGGGCAGAGTCCTCATCCTCAACTGGTTGCAAGTTCTGTTCATACAAAAAGACATGTTGGAGGAGTGAAGATGACAATGATGACCCAAACACCAGAGATGGATTTGTTCCTACAAAACTTTCCGTTACCAAAAAAACCAAGCGGTCTGCTACCTGAGTTACCTAGAAACATTGGGGACATTGGTGACTTTGATTTAATGGAGTTGTATACAGACTTCATGGCATGGTTAGTATTCGCCAAAGCACAATTGGTACAGGCTGAGATTACAGAAGAACGTGAGCGTAACATTTTGGAATATCTACAATCCAGCGTATTGATTGAGCAGTGGGGTGACAAAGCCAAAGGTGATTTGGTGACTGTGGCTAAGGCCAAGCGTGATGTTGACCCAAAGATTGTTGATCAGATTGAGATTCACATGCAGAAACGTGCCTACCGTAAGTTGGTAGATACAGTGTTTGATCGCTGTGAGCGTGGTGCTCAGGTTGTTTCTCGTGAGTTGTCACGCCGTATTGGGATGTCAGGCAAAGAAGTTCGTCAACATAGGTTTACGCCATGACCATCTCACTTCTTCAACATCAAGATATTGGGCACATCCCTGCAACACCCTTGGTTCCCGTGTTATCTGCTGAGGTAGCCCCTACAACGCATAAATTACTTTTTGGTATTGCACGTTCTCTTGGTCAACCCGTTGGATATTTGCAAGAACAACAAGGAAGTATCGTTCAGAACATTTTGCCAAACCCAAAGACAGAGTATTCACAAATATCTACATCGTCTAAAGTCAACTTAGACTTACACACTGAGTCATGCTTTCACCCTTATTTACCCGACTATGTTTTGTTGTTGTGCCTACGAGGAGACCCTGCTGCTGCAACCACTTACGCCGACCTTGAAGACATCCTTCCTGATTTAAGCGACAAGTGCATACATGTACTTAAGCAACCTTGGTTTCGTACTTCTGTTGATGAAAGTTTTAGAACTAACGGAGAACCTGATCAGCCAAGAGACCTTGCTGTCCTATACGCACTTGGGGATGGGACTTACCAACTGAAGTATGACAAAGCCGTTATGGTAGGCCTTGGGCAAGATGCTGTGGTGGCTTTGGAAGAGTTAAACAAAGCCATTGAGAAGCACACCAAAGAAGTTATTCTTCAAACAGGTGATCTTCTCATCATTGATAACGCTACAACCGTGCATGGTCGTAAGCCTTTCCAAGCCCGCTATGATGGCACAGACCGTTGGCTACAGCGTGTGCTTGTGCGTAAAAATATGAGGGATGTTCCCCATAAGCATTGCACAACATCAGGGTACTTAATTATTACTGAGTACAAGGAGTAAGGATGCGTCCGCTACTAGAAAGACTTCGTTCAGATTTCCCTAAGAAAGCAGACTGTGTAGAGGCTGCTAACGAACTTGAAAGACTTATGCAGTTACTTAAAGATGCCAAAGTGTCTATTAAGAAAAAAGATGATAAACAAAAAGTAACACTTATGGAAGGTAATAAGTATTACACAATCCTTAGTGCTTTTGCCGAACATGCGGATATGACCACAGATGAAATGGGAGAGTACACGGGGTTAGATCAAACCACACACGGTTGGTGGGTGCTTGTATCACACCTCAAAGATGAAGGATACCTTACTGATCTTTTTAAAAAACGATTAAGCCGTGCTGGTGGTTCACAAAGTGTTTACAAGATTAGTTTTAAAGGTAAGGATGCATTAGAGGAATTAGGCTATGGGAAATAAACATAAAGCCAAAGGTACTTCTTTTGAGACACTTTTAGTCAACTATCTCAAGGAGCAAGGGTTCCCTCACGCACGAAGAACTGCCCTTGCTGGAGAGAATGATGCTGGAGATATTCATGGGGTAGTCCAACGCATTACTTTGGCAGAAGTGGCTATTCAAGCCAAGAACCAAAAGGCTTTTAAACTGAGTGAGTGGCTCAATGACACAGTAAAGCAAGCCAGTAAACTTCATATGGGCGTACCTTTGCTTGTTGTAAAGCGCCCAGGCAAAGGAGCAGCAGCCGTTGGTGACTCTTATGCTGTAATGCGCTTAGAGGATATGCTCTTACTGTTGAAAGAAGCCCATTTCAAGTAGCATGGTATTATAGGGACATAGGTATACCAAACAACAAGGAGTCAATATGTCCCAGGAACTGAATGCTAAAGTTGAAGACGTTCTAAAAGTATCAGGATCAAGCAACCCTCAAAGTGTGGGTTCTATCCTCGCTAGATCGGTAGTTGCAGGTCACTTGCCTAAGATTCGTGCCATCGGCGCAAGTGCTGTAAACCAAGGCGCTAAAGCATGCGCTATTGCTCGTGGTTTTGTCGCCCCTCGTGGTATAGACCTTTGTTTTATTGTGGGATTTGATGATATTATAGGTGAGAACGGAGAGAGCATTTCCGCTATTTCCTTTAAACCAGTTGTGAGGTAGACAGTGGGACGCATCCGTAAACACGCAACCATTATAGACATTACTCCGTACCTTGGTCGTAGTAAGTTCGCTTCTCGTGATGCTGCATATAAGGCTCATCCCGCAGGTGGCGCTCATTCAGATCGTCCATTTGATTGGGAACAAGATGCACCAGAACTTGCCCCAACAGAAGCCGACCCAACACCTCCACATGGCATTATGCGCCCATCTCGCCCCACAGGTAGAGGTAAAATTGTTGTAAACGTGCAACACGATATTGGTGCTAACGGCGCAAGTACTATTGAAGATACTCTTCGCAACGGGTACTAAAAGCAGTATGTCAACAGACCATAGAGGGAATATACTTCCAGACCCATTTGCAAACACCCCTGCACACAAACCGTATTACGACAAACAATCTACATTCTTTGAAGACCGCAAGGCCAAAGAACTTAAGAGTAATGCTGCTATGTCAAAGAAAAAAGAAGTTGCTGCAAAGAAAACAGAAAAAGAAATGTATAAGTACAAGCAAAAGCAACAATTGGCAAATTGGGGTAAAGAAGAGTCTGAGTATGACGATCAAGGCAATATTCTTGGTCCAATGAGTTTACGTGGGATCAAAGGCAATGCATACTAGAGAAATGAATACTGATTACGTATGCCACTAACTCACCGATTAGACGAGATTGACGGTCCTTACCTCAATACTAAAGAGTGGAAAAAAGGTGGTGCTCGCACGTCTACAGGTGGTGGTGGGAAACAACCGCCAAAGAAACCACCAACTAAAACAGGTGGTCTTCCAGATAAACCATTTGACTGGAATAGTGATGCTGAACCAATAGATCCAATGGATCCAAATAACAAGATGAGGTGGAAGTAATGGTCGTTATAAAGAAGAAAGTAAAGAAAGAAAAAGTTGTTAAGAAGGAAAAGCCACGCCCTATCACCGCAGTGGCTGGTTCTGCTGGTGGGTTTGTTACTACTGCTAATCAGGGTATGGCTGGAAACGTCTAGTGGCTGGCTCTTCACAAACCTCCTTTAATAACTGGAGTTCGCCTTCAGAGCCACCTGGCGCTGGATCACAGCCCCAGTTTGGTCCTGCCCCAGTATTCCGTAATAACAAGGATTACCAACTGGCTGGGTATCGTTCTATGCCAGACACAACGTATCCAGACGGATACCTTGGGACAATGTCTTCCAATCGTAGGCAAGACAAAATTACAGGAACACTGAGCCGTTTAAATGCCCGTCAGTATTCTCGTGGTGTGCACAAGGGTGAGCGCATTAACGCAGGTGACTACATTTGGCCCGATGAGTTCAATCTCTGGACAGGCATTGCCTATGAGTCAAGGGGTCAGAAGTTTGCCCCTCCTGGAGCAGCCCCAGTTGTTTTGACTAATGATGGCAAAGTAGGACCTAAAGGTATTCCCCGTGTAGACGAGCGTCAGAATGCTGAATACATTGACGCTGAACGCCGTGCCAAACTCAGTTCTCTTCGCCCTTCTTGGCGTTGATTAACTGGTAAAGTATATACATCTCAATCCTTAGAGGAGAATACTGTGGCTAAGAAAGATCCAAACGAATTCAAGTGGAAACCAGAGGCTACGGCTAAGACATATAAAGATGCCAAAAAAAGGTATTCTGCCAAAATGAACGATAAGGATAGAGCCAAGTTAATGACAGATGTAACGGCTGCTGGTGGAAGTTACAAGGAACTGTCTGACGAAGAAGTAGCAGCAAAAGAAAGTGATAATAAGCCACCAACCCCCAAAGAACTAGGGACTGTGCTAAAAGAAACTGGCAAGAAGCCTAAAGCAGGTAAGAAGCCTAAAGCAGAAGCAATGCCTAAAACGGAAATGAAGCCTAAAGTAGAAGAGAAGCCTACTGCCCCTGCTACTGCACAAGTTCCTCGTAAAGATAGTTCAAAGCAAGTTGTTGACTTGGGTAGGTTTAAGGGCACAAAGAAGATGGATGCTATTACTGATGCAGCCGAAAAAGAAAACCAAGACTATTTGAATTCTGATGAAGGCAAACAAGTTAAAGCAGACTCTGCTGAAGCAAAAGCATTGTGGAACTCCCCCGATGTTCCGACATCTTCTGAAGAAGCAAAGGATCCAGAAGTTTCTGCCCCTATTGCTGATAAGAAGTCTGGTGGAGCATACATCCTAAATACGGACAAGACAGGTAAGTCAGAACCAGTAACTGGTACAAAGAGCCAAGCAAAAGGTACAGCCGCTATGAATCGTATTCGTAGAGACCGTGACAGTGGCTTGCGTGGGTTTGATCCAACAACAGCACCTGAAGGTCGTGGTACACCTGGACCTGAATTCCATGACTGGTCTGATGAAGACGCTGGTATTACCAAGTCAATGCCACCCGCAACAGCAGATAAGTCTGCTAAAGGTGGAATGGGTGCTCGTCTTCGTGGCTTCTTTGGTGGACATGATTCGGCTAAAGGGTCACCTCTACCAACTCCAACTCCTTCAGCAGGACCAACTCCAACTCCTTCAGCAGGACCAACTCCTTCTACATCAACATCATCTCCGATGGCACCTACTTCTTCACGGTCACAACACTTTCAAGGTGGTCATACTGTAAATCAACAAGGTATGGGTGGGCAAAACTTTAATGCTTTCAATGACAATGGTGGCGGTGGTGCACCTCCAGCAGGTGGTGGCAGTGGTTCAATCAATAACAACTATGCCACTATTCAAGCAAACACTGGTGATGGCAACACCTATGGCAATGTTAAAGGCGCAACTATTAACAGTGGTCCAACAGTAGCCAGTACAGCAGGTAGGGCTACATCTGCAAATAAGAATGCAAATGTTCTTTCAACAGGCGGTCCAGCAACACAGACAAGCGCAAAAGCGCAAAACGCTAAAAGTTCTGGTCGCCCAACAACATCTAAGCCAAAGAATCCACGAACGGAGAAGCCATAATGCCTAAAGGTGAAGACACTCGTAATCATCCAAAGCGTGGAGTAAGTCGTTATGCGCTTGACATTGCAAAAATGGCTGCAATGACTAGCCCTAACTACGGTAAAGAGGATTATTGCCCAATGTGTGGAGCAAACGAAGCACATGATCAAAATCCAGAAGCACCAGAACATTGGGGCAATGACAAAACATCTGATGCTGAAGGCGTACAAGGTATGGATTCAGGATTTAGCGAAACAGAAAAGGGTTACTAATGCCTAGAGGTGACGATACCCGACATCATTCAAACCGTAAGGTTACTAAAGAAGCATTAGGTAGCAGGTACGCTGAAATCGGTGTTGGCTTTGGTGATGACCCTCGTGTTCAAAAGGTTGCAAAACCAAGAATAACTGCTAAACCAAAAGGCTCATCTGACTACACACCTCCAAAAGGCCGTTCGGATCTTCCACGTTTGTCAGGAGTACTTGCAGGGCATCTTAATTCTGCTTTAGATGAGTATGAAGAGGGCGTACATTACGATGAATACGGAACAACAGAACCTGAGCACCAAGCGGAACAAGACTTTCGTGATAGTTACTCTATTGCATCACCTTTGCGTCAAAATGGTTTTGATCTTGAACGTGTTTCAGAATATGAAGCGCAAGATATGCTTAACCATTACCGCAAACAACGGGATAAGGGACAAGATCAACCGTTTTCTCGTGGAGATATTAAAGACGCATATCGTAACCGTTCAGAGTACTAATGGCTAACGGAGAACGTACAGAGTTTCACCCTAATCGCAGGGTAGATATGTATGCCTATAAAGATAAGTTTGACGCAGCGTTGGGTAAACACATGCAAGGTGACTCATCTGATTACGAGGCTCATCTTAAATCAGAGGGCTTTTTGACTCCTAGTGGTAAAACTACTGGAGCAGGGCGCATGAACCCAATGGCGAGAACAGAACTTAATTGGGATAAATAGTGCCCGTAGACAACTTTCGCACTCGTAGACCTTGGCAATCTCGTGAAGAGATGCTGGTTGACATTGCCCTAGATTCTGCTATTTCTGATCCTGCAACTATTCGTGCAATTCGCCCCACAGTTCCTCAGCAACTAATGCCTGAGCGTAGAGGGTTTGTTAAGCAAGAACTTGGTGTGGCAGATGTGCTGTCAATTGATCGTTTTAGCCCTAATTATCGTTCATGGGTATCAGGTGCTCCAGTCATGATGCAACGAGCACAAATGACAGATGATCAGTTCAGTGGATCAGGGCGATATTCTATGCAAAGTCTTTGGGTATAATAGGTTATGCCTGAAAATAGATTTGGTGGAGTCAGCCAACAGCCGTTGTATAACGCTACGGGAAGACTTAATCGTGGAGAAGCGCCCCAAGCACCACAATTTCAAGCACCATCAGCAGGTGTGAGCAAGAACTTTGGGGCTTCTGATATGCCAAACAACGCACAGGGGTCAGGTACTGGTTTGGGCGCAAACATGATGAACCAAATTGGTTGGCAGAATGGCTGGCAGGTATCAGCAAGAGGAATGCGCCCTCGTGGTCGTGGAGGCTGGTTAAAAGGTAGAGGTTCTAAAGGTGGAGTTTCTGGTAATGCAGCAGGCCCTGCTGATAGTGGCGGTGGTGGAAATATTGACAACAGTATTCACATTGGAGATTTTACGGGGTTCGGTGCTGACTCTGGCATGAAGGTAAACCAACAAGGTATGGGTGGACAAAACCTTAATGCTTACAACCCCAGCGGTAATGAACCTGCAACGCAAGGTCAACAAGGTGCAAAACCTAAAACACCACGCACTGATGAGCAAAGAGCACAAAGAACGGCTAGAGACCAGCAAACTAGATCAGGTGCACGAACTCCAGTTGCTCGTGGACCAAGACAAAAGCCTGCTGTAGCAGGTGCTGCAACTTATAGTGGCAATACTAGCGCCCCTACCATTCAAGCAAATAATACAGATGCTCGCTCATCATCACAGACCATTAACGCTGGAGCAAGTACACCACCAGCAACACAGCAAGGCCCAGGTCAGCCAGGTGCACCAGCGATTTCATTTGGTTCAGTTACTGGAGCATCTCTTGGCAAGCCTGCTAAAATTGGTTCAACTAAGGTTGGAAAGAATTAAATTATGGAAAATTGGAATCATACATATTTAGGTCTAGGTATTGGTCATGGTCATACTGACGATGGTATGACAGGGGTTGTAACTAAAGAAGGCAAGCATTTTCATACTTTCCGTGGAGAGACTGCCCACACAGACGCATGGCGCATGGCGAATGATATGCACGGAAAAGCCCGTAGAGCACTCCCAGACAACATGGTTGATTCTGGTGGTAAGCATATTTATGATGATGTGCAGCATCAAGGTTCGTGGTACCGCCGACTTACTGGCGATGAACACTATTCCCATATGGGCGATTAAGGTGGTAAAATAGATCATGGCTGTAAACTCATCTCGTTCCCAAAACAATGACCTTCGCCTAGGTATTACCGATGGCGCATTTAAGAATCTCACCCCAGATCGTGGTGGTGTAGTGGAGTCTGGACCTTCTATGAAGCGTCAAATGGTGCTTCAATCCCAGTACGGTGTTTCCCCAAAAAGCCCTATGGCTGAGGTTTCTGACCCAACAATAAGTCTGTAATGCCTGACGCAAAAATCTATAGTTTTGAGAAGGCGCAAAAAGCAAGAAACAAGCGCATGGCGATGCGTGGCGAGCGCCAGCAATTCCACCCTAGCAGTGCTAATATCATGGACCAAGCAAGAGAGTTTCTAGACGCATTGGGTATTCATGATGATACTTGGGATGACGAAAAAGAGTAGACTACCAAGGTAGTAAGTTCACAAGAAAGTAGTACAACATGCCAAGACTATTAGTTTGTAATTCATGCGGGACAATGCACAAAATGCGGGACTATGACGGTAACGCAGATAATGACATGGAGTTACAAGAGATTATCAAGATGCACCTAGGTCGTGCTCAAGATCCTTCACCTGAATCGCATATGTCTCAGATATACCGATGCGATCAAGCAACCTATGATGCATTAGATGGTGAAACAGGCATTAAAAAAGAATTGATGAAGAATGAGATTGAAGTTCGTGAAGTTCGTGACGATCTTAAAGTAGAAGCACTTAAGTGTTTCCAACGACATGGTGCACCTAAAGGTAGTTGCATTGACTGGGAAGATGAGTCTAAGACCATTGGTCGTAAAGTTGGTGTTCCAAAAGCCAATCGTCAGTACCTTTGCCATTATTGCCCAGTAGGTTCAGGGTATGTTGCTCATAAAGAGCGCACACAAATGGGTATGTACGACTAGTGCTCGTAGTCACCTTTGACGTTTTAGCCTACGCACCAACTGATAAGGCAATGGTTCCAGGCGCAAGACAACCAATACCTGATGGTCAAAAATTGTACGAAGCCTTGTACGCAAGGTATCACGGAAGAATGATTATTCTTGGTGGTAATGACATTGATCCTGAAATGTTAAACGCTTGGGCTAAACGAGAAGGCTATAAGTTTGCACTTGCAGATACGGTGAAAGGAAAAGGACCAACAGCCTTCCGTGACCGTGTTCGTGACTTGAACGCAGTCTACGGAAAGATTGATTGGTTTGTGGATACCAATCCTGAGACTGTCACGCTTGTAATGCAGGATGCTATTCCCAGCATTTTAGTTTGTTTGCCTAACTTTGTTCGCCCAGAATGGCGAGATAATAAGCCCAAAGAGCGCCAGATATGGAGTGATCTAGCACATGAAATTGATGTACAGTCTCTCTACAAAGACGTAGGAGCCTCTGAATGAAAGTTTACTTTGCCAATGCTGAAAAGGCATCCCACAGGTCATTGCTTCAGGCATCAGGTGTCACGCAATACGCAGTGAATCTCACCCATTTGCCAATTCCTAAGAAAAAAGAACTTGATTTGTCTGTAATGTTCCCTGCTGGGGACATCGTTCTGTACACCTCGGAGACTGATGAGGATGTCAGTCGCTATGACGATTTTGTCAGACAGCACTACGAAAACATTGCAATGGTCATAGGAAGACCCGATTATGACGGTACTTGGCTAGGTGAACGCTATATTCCTGTATGGAATGACCCAGACGATATGGAACGACTTGCGTGGTTATGCCAGAAGAATGGCAGAGCAGCAATCAGCGACAAAGCAGTTAATGGCAAAACAATATCCCGCATTAGAAACCTAGTCCAAAGGTGGGATGCCAAATTGATTGGGTTGTCGTCCAAGCCCGATGTTATTGCTTCACTGCCTTGGGATTCAGTAATTGTGGGTTCTTGGACATCTGCCGTTCGTTATGGCGAGACTCAGGTTTGGGATGGTCATGGGCTACGCCGATACCCAGCACAACAGAAAGATTCCGCCCGAAAGAAGCACCGAAACGACATCATTAAACTAGGTATTGACTACGATGCCATTGTTCAAGATGATAACTCTGAGGTAGCAAGGCTTGCAATCGTGTCTTGGCAAGCATGGGAAAAGACAACTTTTGGGGTCTATGAGCCTCAAGAACTTGATGATGAGCAAGAAATTGGTCTATCAGAAAGTGTCACGGATAGTAACTATCCCAGCAATGTGCCTTCCGTTCCAAATGTGGCTCCTAGGGGGTCAAGTATTAGTATCCGAGGTGCTGAGATGCGGCACGAGGATGACAAAGTATTACTACCTGTCATTGGTATTGAGCAATTCACTCCACAACTCGCTCAAACCCTTGCTGGTGATGAAGAATCTGAAGAATTAGGCGTTGAAAAGATACCAGTAATTTCGTATAAAGGCAACCTTTTACGTCAATGCAATAGTTGCTATCTCAGCGCTCGTTGCCCTGCTTTCCGACAAGATTCTGAGTGTGGCTTTAAGTTGCCTGTAGAGATTAAAACTAAGGATCAGTTACAAGCCGCATTGAGGGCAATGTTGGAGATGCAAGTGAGTCGTGTTTTGTTCGCTCGCTTCGCTGAAGAACTAGAAGGTCAAGGTCTTGACCCAGCACTTTCAGGAGAAGTAGACAGGCTCTTTAACCTTGTTGAGAAGTTTAGGAACATAAGTGATACACGGGATATGGTTCGCTTAGAAGTAGAGGCTCGTGGAAGCAGTGGAGTGTTGAGTCGCTTGTTTGGGCAGAGTGCTGGGGATGTCACTAGGCAGTTGTCAAGTGGGGGATTAAACGCCCATCAAGCCAATACCATGTACCAAGATGTCCTAGATCTTTCGGATGATGCTTGACAAGACCATTCATAGGATGTACGCTGGTATATAACCTATGAAATGAGGTTTTATGGAATCATTTGAGTTTGCAGTAATTCAAGATCTTCAAGTCTCTCTCGCTAGGGCGTATGACGATAAGCAGGCACTACGCCAACTGGTTGATTCATTTGCTAAGAAACTGGCTAATGCTGAAAGCATTATCAAAGCAGCAAATAGTTATTGCCAAGCCTTAGAGAATGATGACGAGAATCCTGACGATGTTTTAGGGGTTCTTCACCAAGCCGTGTACCACTGGAATACCACAACTAAATAGTTGTAGTAGGGTTGGATAAATTAGTCCAACATCAGGAGTACAACATGAGATTTATAGTGCTATTTGCCCTTGCTTGCTTTTACTTCCTCTCACGATCTAGTATGAACAGATACTAATAGTGAGAGGATTTCATTTGCGTAACTACTCGGAAGACATATTAGAAGAGGGTGCAAACAAGGAGTTTTTAAGGACTCTTGCTCACCTGGTTTTGCCCCACGTTTACATAGCAGGGCCATATGTACACGAAGACTTTGAGGATAACTGTAATGATGCTATAGACATAGCAGAAGAATTGTACACATCGGGTATTTGTCTCCCGATTATTCCTAATCTTACATACCACTGGCAAAAGAGACATCAGCACAGTGTTGGTCATTGGAATGAATACTGCTTTCAGATACTAAAGCGTTGTGATGCTGTTCTAGTTCATGATTCCGAAAGTTCGCTTGGAACTATTGATGAGGTACTTGAAGCAGAAAGATTGGGCATCCCAGTCTTTTACATGATGGACGATCTTAGTGCTTGGGTAGAAACAGGAGATGAAGAATGAACCAATACGGAAATCCAATGTTCTTCCAAATCCTAGATGAGTTGCGAGAACTACATAGCAAAAAAGGAAAAGATTACGGCACTGCTGAAGATCCTCTCGCAAATGTTCGTGCATCTGCTGATTGGGGTGTCCCTAGTTGGATTGGGACTCTTATTAGAGCAAACGATAAAGTAATCCGATTGCAAAGCGCTGCTAAAGGTAGCAAACTAGTAAACGAAGGTATAGAGGACTCTTTAATAGATCTTGCGTCATACGCAATTATTGCTCTTGCGTTATACCGTGAGACTAACGCATGAAGACTACTCCCGAATGGATGCAGGATTCGTTGTGCAACAAACTAGCAGGAGACATATGGTTCCCACCTTTTGATTCCCCACATCCCGAACAGTATTACGCCATCGCTAAAACTATCTGTAATGTATGCCCAGTTTGGCAAGAATGTTTAGACATAGGCATCAAAGAAGTTTATGGAGTGTGGGGTGGGCTTTCTCCACAAGACAGAACACCACTTCAGAAATCTGCTCGTGTATCTAATCTTGCAGTGCATGGCACAGTAGTGAGATACAGACAAGGTTGCACTTGCACTCTGTGTGTTGATGCAAACTTAGAAAGAAAAAAAGATATTGATATTAGCGTAATACCCAATAGCAGTAACGATCTTGGCGATCTAAAAACTCTGCTCCAAAGGTTGCTAGAAGAGTAATTTAGGGTAAACTAGAGGTGTTCCCAATAGGAGCAGCCGCCCCAGTAATGGGGCTTTTTTATTACCCGAACAAAGGATGATGAATGATCAAACTTACGGCGATACTTAGTGCCCTACTCGCAAATCTTGGAATAGCAACCGTACTATCAGTAGCACCAGCAGTTTCCTCAAACGAAAAACCCGAAGTAAAAGTAAGCACCCCGATTGTGGATCAAAGGGATAAAGTCGCTCCCGTTGTGTTCCGTCATGGGGATATTAGTTGGCTCCCACAACTTGCTGCCGAAGCAGGATGGCCTCCAAAAACGTGGAAGAAACTGGGTCAGATTATTCTCCGAGAATCAGGTGGATGTCCGAACAGAAGAGGTGGTGACATTGTAGATAAAGCCTGTAATGTCACAGGAGTAATTGATTACACGCACCGTTCCGATAGTGGGCTTCTCCAAATTAATGGAGTGAACTACGACTTGTCTCGCAACAAGTGGGCAGTTGTTTGTACTGTCTTAGGTATTTGCACCCAAGAACCTCTACTGATTGCTCAAAATAATCTCCGTGCTGGTAAAGCACTCTTTGATGTGGCAGGATGGGATCCTTGGACTCCACAAAATTAAGGATTAGATAATGTCTCCCAAAACCGATTACTCCTGCCCACATTGCTCAGAGCAACTAACAGTCTTTTTGAGGCTGTCTGATAGCCCTACGCATCACTGCGCCACAAAGAATAAAACGCTCCCGTTATACACGGACTCGGAAATAAAGAATCTTCAAGAATAGGGTTGTCAAAACTGTTCTGACCCACTAATGTGTTGCTTCTACCAAAGGAGCAACATATGTCATATGAGAACATCAGACCTCTCGCAGACACTTGGGTAAACCAAGTTGTTAGCGAAGGAACACTCCGTAATGAGGATTTGGCAAAAGCCTTTCTTTCAGTAATCGGGGAGCACGATCACAAAATTAAAGATGCGATTTTGGACGAATGGGAAGATGTGTTGTTTAACATCATCAATCCAAAATCGGATCGGGATTATGAGCAAGAGTCATTTCTTCTTGAGCACCTGTTCAATGTGATGGATGCAATCGCTCCCGAAGGATGCAGTTTCGGAGCATCAGATTCAGACGGAGCATCATTTGGATTTTGGCAAGTAGAGGAAGCACAATGATTGACTATTACAAAAGTATTCCTGAAGAACACCAAGACTTTGTAGAAGTTCCTGCTGATCAAAGTGCAGTAGGAAAATACACATTCAAGATTGTCTCTGAGATGGAGCACAGTCGTGGCGTAAGTTGGGTTGGAAAGATCGCTAAAGCAAAAACAAAAGTAGTCGTTTGTACGGTAGAGAACTCAGGTACTGGTGGTTGCAATCACTACTCACCAAGTGACGATGCACTGTACGCAAAGTTTGTCCAAGACGCACAAAAGACCTACCCTGAGTCGTTTGAGGCAGAAGACTCATTTGTCCAGTTATTGGATGTATTGAGCATGGTGACTGCATGAGTGAAACGCTCGTAGAAGGTACAAACAATTTCAAGGAAGTCTTGCGTGAAGATCCCAAATGGATGAAGCGTGGTGCTTGCTACGGAACTAGCGTCAATAACTTTTTTATTGAGCGTGGTGACAGTGGTGAGTATCGTGGAGTGATTGCAAACTTCTGTAATGTCTGCGTTGTAAAGACCAGTTGCCTGAATTATGCCCTTGATAATTATGTGTCGGGCATTTGGGGTGGCACTACAGATCGTGCACGACAAAAGATTCGGAGAGAACAACGCAAATGACCATCGTTCATACATTGGGTTGGGAAGATCCAGTAACTAAAACTAAATATGACATCACTATTGGATTAAAGAAGATGGCAGATCATCTTGTGTTTAGTTCTGTTCTCATTGAATCATTGGACGGCACACCGATTACTGTAGAAACTTATCGCAGAGTTCCTATCGTGCAGTTTGTGCAAGTGGCACGAGAAAGAGTGTTAGAAAAGCCAACGCTTACTACTGAGCACTCAGGAGCACATCGTGGTTCTGCACTGTCAGAAGATGTGTTGCGAGAAGTTGCCCGAATCTACAAAGAGTCCTGCAACTACGGAATCCCACCGATACCAAGTATTGCTAAAGCGTTCAACATCTCTAAGAGCACATCAGCCAAGAGGGTGATGAGTGCAAGAGAGCATGGATTCTTGAATAAAGCCGTTCGTGGTAAGGCTGGAGAAAAATTAAAATAAAAAGGTTGTAATGGTCACTGCTTGCCAGTACCATTCCAAACACAAACCAAACAAAGGAGCAAGTCATGGGATTAGATCAGTACCTGAGAGCAAAGAAATACACATCGGAAAGTGGTCTTTACAACACCGAAGAAGAGTTCAGCCAACTTAAAGATGCACTTGGTGATGCTTCCAAGTTTCTTTACAAGAACCATCCAAGCATTTCAGTTGAAATGTTAGTTGGGCAATGGCGCAAGTCAAACCACATTCACCAATACTTTGTAGACAACTGTCAGGGTGGCGAAGATGACTGCCGTGAGAGTTTTGTGGACAGAGACAAACTTGGAGAACTGCTTCATTTGTGCAAGCAAGTTATTGCTGATCACTCAAAAGCAGATGAGTTGCTTCCCTGCCAAGAAGGTTTCTTCTTTGGCTCAACAGATTATGACGAGTGGTACTTCCAAGACCTTGCCGACACTGTTGATATTTTGGAGACTTGTCTTGCAATGGAAGATCGCTGGGATTTCTACTACCAGTCATCTTGGTAGAAACTAATTATGACTGACAACACAGACTTGAGCCAACGCTCTTACAGTTGGGGAGAAATGGCAGACTTAACACATGAAACACAAGTAGCGATATTTAACTGGTGTTCATGCGAAGACAATGAAGGTAATGAGAATCCATACTTAGATTGCCCAGTAAAGGAGAAAGCATGAAAGTATCAGAAGCGATTGAAATGTTGCAAACATACAAACCTGACGAAGAGATTTGCATCTCATGGTGGTGCAAAGACTTATTCAATGATGGTGAAGACAATCCAATTTCAGATGAAGCATGGGAAAACGCTGTCGGAGAGTTTGACAATGAAGAGGGATACCAGCACATCAACAGCAATGTGTGGGAATTGCTCCACGATTCCATTCTTGGCATTGAGTCAGGAACATCAGCATGATCACATATTATTGTAATGTCACCGTTCCAGCGACATTCAGAATCCTCATTGAGAGCGTCATTGAACTTAGTGAGGACGCAGTAAACCAACTTGCAATCACCGAGTTTGTAGAACGGCAAGGATGGGAAGGAAGTGTTTGGGATTACGATGCTTCCAAGTTGCGCTCAGTAGTCGTAGACGAGTTTGAGACTCCTAAATGATTAAAGAAGTAGAACTTCATTACACAGCGAACACACTCGTGGAACTTTCACGATCTTTATGGGGCGACAATTCCACAGAGTTTCTAGCAGGTGCGCTACAGAGCGTTATCACGGAAAAACAAATGAAAGCCCTAATTAACAACCTGCATAGCCGAGTAAAGTTGATGCAAAAACTTAAGGAGACAGACAATGATTAAAGTATTTGATGATGACATCACTTATTTAGAGTGGTGCAAACTGTTAAAGAAAGACCCAAAGGATGATGAAAGCATGATTTCATGGAGCGAAATGCAGAACAACAAATGAGCACGAAACTTGATCCAGTTGATGAGTGGTCAGAGAAATACAAGCCAGTAACAAACCACATCACCAAAGACGCAAGTTGGAATGGAACTCTGTTTGAGACATATGCTCCTGACATTGTTTATGTTGTTCAGATGGCTAACTCTGAGCCAGACAAAGTCTGGACATGGGTTGATGGTGATGATGGAACATACATTGTCAATGGATACCAAATGGTAAATCGGATCGGATATTTCATTACAGAGTTGCCATTTGAGAATGATCCTGCATATGATCCCTATGTGGAAATTGAAGTGGACAAGTACGAAGATTTCAGTGACTGGCAAGAAGAAAACTATGTGGACTCGGTTTACCGTTCTATCTAAAGGAGAAAGTAATGGCTCGTAAGAAACTTAATGAGGCAATCGGGGCAGACATGACTGCATTGTGGTTATTTGCTCAAGGTTATTTGTCAGCATTAACTAATAACAATGAACGCTTTTATTCGGATCATGATGAGTGGTATTACCCTGACAAAGAGTTTAGGAAATACGCACTCAACTTCTACATCTATGGCACGAAATACTTGACAGCCTTTGCTTACCCAGTTGATTCTGACACCAACGACATTCTCACTGACAAGGGATTTGAGTTGGGCAAGGTCAGAGTAAAACTTTACAGAGATGAGGAATAACAGACGATGAAAACTACTGGAGACATTAACTTCACAAATAACTCTGTAATGTCCTTGCCAATGGTCACTTGGAATGTCGCTCCGAACCTTGATCAGAAGGGAGCAGAGTGGTATGTCGGCTTGGAAAACAAAACTGTTGCTTATGCATACACAATGCTTCATAGTTGTGTAGTCCGAGTAGCAGGAAATCTCAGAATTGAGGTTCTTGGAAAGTACCCTGCTCGTAGTGAGTTGGTCAATGAGACTCAACTATGGCAGTGGGGTATTACTACTGACGCTCAGTTAGATGAGTTGGTATTAGAAAAGAAGAAGTTTAAGTATCTTGAAAATCCATACTTTGAGATAGTTGATCCGATGAACCAAAACTTTGTAATGGGTGCATCACATAACATATTCACTGCTGTGCAAACTGCAATTACACTCTTATGCGAGGCGAGATAATGACTACAAATGAAATGACCTACGAAGAGTTTCTTGCGAAGGTGTTAGCGAACCATGAAAAGTTAGGGAATGAATGGAGATATGGGCAGACATTCTTTAACACAATGTCAGCACACAGACCCGATATTGCAGAGATGTTGCGTGGCTCGCTCCACGATCCGTTCCACAAAGAAGTCATCAGTCAAGACACACATAACTTTATTAGTGTTCGCTGGTAGTTCTTAAAGTTTGATCCACATCACTAGATGTTGTGGATGCAAAGCACAAACCTACTTTGGTTGGTAGGTATAGCCCCACACCTATTTATCCTTTCAGGGTGTGGGGCTTTTGTGTTCCTAAATAAAGTTTGGAAAAAGGTTGCAATGTCCATTCCGATCTGATTAAATGAGATTATGACAAACGAACCACCACAACAGCCTGAAGGGCATGAATCAAAATGCCCATGCACTGACTGCAACACATGGGCTTACGCATTACTTGACTGGGAAGAAGCCAATGGGATCTCTTAAAGACGAGTTTCCAAATACTCCGTTGATCGCTCTTGTGCAATCAGGTAGACATGATCGGTACTTTGGAGCATTTGCGAATGGTGCTGAGGCACAAGCGTGGTTTGACGAGCAACCAAACAATGTTGCTGTTCAATTCATTCCATTGCGCTCACCCCACATTGTTCGCACATATGATGACTTTTATAATCCTGCAAAGGACTATGATGAAGCAGAGTTCAACCATCAACAACCAACAGCAAAGGAAAAACCTGTAATGTCTGAACACAAAACAGCACTTGGAGCGCACTGCATCATTCAGTGGTACGACTCAGGAATTATGGAAGAGCAATACATTTCATTTGGAGAATACGACTCTGAGATCAGTGAAGACTTTGATTCGTTTGGACAACGAGATGACAAGATCTTCTTCTACTGCGAAGATGGTGAAGAGCAACTGAAAAGAATGATGACAGGTATGCCACCTACTGAAGACTTTGTTGTCAAATCATATGGATTGGAACACACATATGAAACGATTATCAAATGGGGTACAAAATGATCAATCATCGTGGTGGTACTCATCAACTCATTGTTCGGATGTCTTCTGACTGCCAGCCAGCAGATTCACCACACATCAAAGCCTTGATTGGTTCACTTGTAGACATTCATACATACACAAATGATTTCTACTCGTGTTATGTTGAAGCAGTTACCCAGTCTGCTACTGACTCAGATGATGACATGATTACAGTGACCACCGACTACGAGATGGATGAGCATCTTGAAGGTGTCACTATTCCATTCAAGAACATTGAACAAATCACTTATCTTTAGGAGAACTTATGAAAACGTACATTGCTACAGCAACTTGGAAAGTAAAGCGAGCCAACACTCAAATGTCTCGCCATGTCTTGGTTGAGTCCGAAGATACTGACGGAGCAAAACTGGCTGGGAAATTGGCTCTGTCATCATTCATCACACGCAATAAGGCTGTAATGTCCATTGAAGAGGTGGCATCATGACTTACTACATCGTAAGAGTCTCCCAAAATATTGAGCACTCATTCTTGGTTGAAGCAGAATCAGAAGATCTCGCAATGATCAGTTGGGGCAATCAAGGGCAACCAACATTTAGTGATGATGCAGGTTTTGATGTTGCATGGGATGCAGAAGTAATGTCTGACAGTGATGCACAAGACTGGATCACAAAATACAAGCACGAACAGGAGACTACAAATGCGAGGTAACTACGGATTTCCCTTACGGATCATTCCAAAGAGATTGATTGATTGGTTGATGCAGTGCGAGGTGCTTGGTTATTACACCGATTCTGATTCAGGAGCATTAGAAGACAGATGGGTATGTCTTGACTGCGCCCACACACTTGAGTCATTTGATAAAGATTTTACATTTGAGATGGACACTGATCTGTTCCCCGATGGGGTTACTTGTGACGAGTGCTTTGATACATCATTGCCACGCTTCTACACTCTCAAATGCTTACTCGGACTGGCTGGCGCAGTATGACAACAATGCTAATTACCTCACTCATTCTGACCATTTTCTTTTTTTGGCTCATGTGGGAGTAATTGTCCAAATAAGTCTGTAATGTATTTATTCCAAACCAACAAAAGGAGCAAGTAATGACATCCGAAGACTATTCCGAGAAATACAACAAAGTGTTCAAGCAGTTTGTGGACGAAGTGTTGAGCAGTGGAAGAACAGATCTTATTGTGAAATCAGATCCAAGAAATAACGAATTGGAAATCGGCACGATTCTTCACAACGGCGCAGTAGTGATTGCTTGCACCAAAAAGACAAATCGTGTTGTTGGTGACACACTCGCATCGTGGATTACAATCTGCATGAAAGATGCAAATGATCGTGATCCGTATGCAGTGTGGGCAGTTGTTGCAGGAGAGAAAGATTTCTCTGCTAGCACTGGCGATTACTCAGACAACATCATTGATGCAGTAGACGATTACACACGCAGAGGGGGCAAGTAATGGCTACGCAAACAGACAAAGTAATTGTTGATGTAGACAACGGAACATTCATGCACATTGAACAATTAGTTCTTGTTGATCTCAATGAATTGACTGAGGAGCAACAAGAGTCATTCCGTGAAGGTGACGATGATGCGATTGCAGAAATTGCTGATGATGAAGGAAACTCTGTAATGTCCATTCTCAAAGGATGTGGTTACGGCGATCTGAACTATCTCAACTGCATCGCATTTAGCCCCAACGCAATCAGGGATGAAATCCACTCCAACATTGAGATGTACGCAGACTCATATGAGACTCAGAAAATCCTGCTCAATCTCAGCACCGAGAAACTTCAATCATTTGCCGACTCCGTAAACAGCGACTGGATGTGGGATCGGTTCGTTGATGAGATGCGAGTAAATGTTGCTAGAGTGTTGAATGAAGCAAGTAAGTAACAAACCAACCAACGAAAGGTAAGAACAAAATGTTAAAGACAGATGAGCCAAAGTATCCAAACATCACCATTGATTTGGTGGGTGAAGATGGAAATGCATTTGCAATCATGGCACGATGCACTCAGGCACTCAAGCGAAACGGACTGAGTGATCAGGTTCAAGCATTTCGCTCCGAAGCAACATCAGGTGACTACGACAATGTTCTCATGACAGTGATGTCATGGTTCTCAGTTGATGCAATGGACATTGATGCAATGGACACAGATGATGAAGAGGACGATGACTACGAAGGTGATTGCTCAATGTGCGAAGAGTCGCTTGAGGATTGTGAGTGTGAGGACTAATGAAAACCACAGTGATTATTAACGGTGAAGAATTGCGTACCAAGTTGGAAGAACTTATTCCAACTGCCAGCCTTGATGAGGACAACGATGGTCAAGTAATTATTTACACTGGACTCGCACAAACTAAAAACGGTAACTATTACGAAATGAAATAAAACTCTGTAATGTATTGTCAAAGCGATTCCAAAGTTAGATCCGAAATAACCAAACCAAAGGAGCAATGAATGAGCACAGCAATGGAAACTCTGAAATACTTGAGCAATTCAAGTATGTTCGGAAGAGAAAAGGCAGAAGCAAAGAAGTCAAGTTTCTACAGCGTGAGTGGAGAATCAACGACACTCATCATGGAACATGGTGACATCTACGAGATGTTGGAAAATCCACTTACATCAGCAGTGGCAATCGCATCAGACAGTGTCATCGTCACGACTTGTGGCTGGGCTTCTCCAAACAATGTTGGTGAGCAAATGATTCCACCATCAATGCACCCTGAGCGCAGGCGAGTGTTGGTAGTTATTTGTGCCAACGCAACAGAAACAGCAAGTGCTGTTCGCTTCTCTGATGACTGGGAGAATCCAGTTTATGATGAAGGCGAAGCAGTAGGTTTTCTCAATGATGCGATCAGGTCGTTGTTCGCTTAGAAAAGTCTGTAATGTCCTGAGTTCATCAAAAGACAAGCATGAGATCCCCAGTCCAAGTGGCTGGGGATCTTGTGTTATATGGCTCAAATCTTTATTGTTTGAGTAAGTTGCAATAACAGCGTGGGCATGGTTATGATGTTCTTCTACAACCAAAAGACCTACGGGTCGGAAAGAATAAAGGTAACAATCATGAGTGCAGAGACCAGCAAGTGGCTCAACACAATGACCTTAATCGGCAATGTGTTGAAGCGTGGCAAGGCATGGCATTGGCGAGCAGAAGATCAGGGCGATGAGCCAAACTCTTACGATGGATTCATTCCAGTGGAAGATGTTCGGCGCAGACTGTTCAACTTTGAGGCAGTGTCTCGTCCAGTGTTCCAGCAGACCGAAGAGGGCTACTACCGTCAGATTGAAAACACACAAGCAATCGTTCACGGAAAAGATGGCAATGTGTTCGGCGTGGTGTCGGATCGTTATCAGATCCACCAGTACGGCGAAGTGTTGTTGGACAACTTGAATCAAATCATTGACTCATCAGAACTCGGAATTGACTCAGCAGGACTTCTCACAAAGTCGGCTCGTGGTTGGGTTCAGATCTCAGTTCCTGATTCAGTGACATCATCAGCAGGGTTTGAGTTTCGCCCAACACTTCTCGCAACAACATCGCATGATGGAAAGAATCAAACCATCATCAAGCGTGTGATGCAGGCAGTGGTTTGCGACAACACACTTGCAATGGCACTTGGCGAGCAAGGTCAGCAGATCAAGTTCCGTCACAGTGGAAACTCAATGGGAGATCTCACATCGGTTCGCAATGCTTTGGACATCGTGTTCAAGACATCGGACGATATGTTGCTCGCACTTGAGAAGTTGAGTGCATGGGCAGTCACTGACAACCAGTTCACAGCATTGGTGGAAGATCTCTTCCCAATCAACTTGGCAGAAATCATCACGACTGATGAGGCTGGCAAGATGATCACAGTGAAGACATCAACACCTGACACTCGCTCTGCTGGCAAGCAGAATCCGAAGCGTGACTTGCTGGAGAACTTGTGGCGTGATGATGCACGAGTGACCCCTTGGAAGAACACAGCACTTGGTGTTGTCCAAGCCACAACCACCTTCCACCAACACTTCAGTGGTGGCGATAAGAATCGCTACAACAGGAACTACTCAAGGCTCTTGAGCAATCAGCAAGCCGATTACGACAAGATGGTGTTGGAAAGGCTCACCGAAGTTTGCGCCTGATTCCCCCATCAGAAGCAAGTAGAAGAGCCTCAGCCGAAAGGCTGGGGCTTTTCTGTATCTCAAATGTTTGTAATGTCCTTGCAAAGCCATTCCGAAGTGATAACTTTGAGTTTGTAAACCAACCGAAAGGAACTGAAATGAAAATCAAAATGTGTCCTCTTTGCTCCGAGCCAATTCCAAATCGGCTTCATGCTGGAGAATATTGTGGAGCACTTTCACGCCGAGACAATAAGACCGAGATCTGCTCCGAGTGTGGAGTGATGGAAGCGATGGAAGATCTTAACAACACACCACAGCGATACACATGGACAGAAACATCACAATTCACTGACGAACTTGTCAAAGGTGTTCTGCTCTCCGAGTTCGCTGGTGAAGGTGGCTGGAAGAATGTCGGCATTGACAACGATTACTCAGCGATCTGTCATCCGATTGGTTTCACAGAATGTTTCATGGAAGTGGAACAGTACGACATGAGTCTTTCAACAGTTGATCGTGTTGCCAAAGATGGAATCTTCACACGCTTGTCACGCCGTGACATTGTGAATGGAGTGAAGTGGACAGCGATTGCAGATGGACAGGTTCGCTTGGCATGGCGTGATGGTGTGCGATTTGGTCAGTTTTTCTTCACTGCTGAAATGGGAAGTGCAATCATGGAGATGGCAGTCAAAATCGCAACCGAAGATGGTGATGATGGTGACACTCGTGGTGCTGAATTGAGTGCCTTGCACCAGTCAGAGGATGCTCACAGTTAGTAAAAGTCTGTAATGGTCTCAATGATCCCTCAGCCCCATGATCGGGGGTTGGGGGATTATTGTTATTTACGCCCCAAATTGAGTAGTTGTATTTCCATTGTCATCGGACATACACTTGAGCCATCAACCAAACCAAAGGACGGTAGTCATGTCAGAAAATCCAATGTCAGAAAAGCAGTTGAACTTTGCAGTGAATCTTGTAATTGAGCGAGCAGGTTTGTTGGGCATTGATCCAACACCGACATCGGCAAGCGAGTTCATCTTTGCGAAGCAAGCCAACTACTCATCGGCTGATGCATCACAGTTGATCAATATGTTGCTTGCAGTCAAAGTCACCAAGCAAGCCGATCCGAAAACTGAATCGGCTCTCAACACTGCTGGCATCGTAAATCCATTGCGAGTGATTCCAAATCGTTTCGCAAAGCCATGTCAAGTTTGTGGACACGATGTCGCTTCAGCAACTGGCTTGGCTTGCCAACTCAGCAACTCAAAGTGGGTCACAATTCATCAAGATGGAATGTGCAGTGATGAAGTCAAAGATGGATCACAACTGCACCGACACATGGAAGCGTTCGTGAATGATGCTGTTGCTGAGTGGTCAGTGATTGATGAGAGCAGTGAGTATTACTTCGCACTCGCATCACATACTGGCAACAATGATCTTGACTTCTACGGTCTCGTCAAATCACATCGTAAGGGTGGGGCAGTGTGGGTACTCAAGCGAGTAGTTGGTGGTTCATTGAGCGACAGTGACCTCACTGGCAACTCACCTGTCATGTCACTCACTGAAGCCAAGCGTGTGATCACCACTGTGGGCGATTTCAATCACGATGACTGGAAGTCTGCACAGATGCTCTT
>Ga0209086_10000053_pt1 | contig 101072 bp, 88 predicted proteins | sample M_130207_XF_Meta_FD_187312 | JGI IMG/M metagenome (GOLD analysis project Ga0209086, IMG submission 187312) | Freshwater microbial communities from Lake Montjoie, Canada to study carbon cycling - M_130207_XF_MetaG (SPAdes) (version 2) | ecosystem: Environmental > Aquatic > Freshwater > Lake... | reverse complement strand
GTAAGGCCCCAGATTGTCAGAAACTGAGAGTGGCATAGTGTGGGCATTAGTCTATCGCATAACTTCAGACGCCACTACGCTTAAGCTGCGAGTTTCTTGATGAGGTCTTCTAAGAAGAAAGTTCGGATCCTGCCGTCTTGCCTCCATTGCAATCCGAGCATCTCAAAACGCCTAATTCTTGATCTTCGTTATTTATTTCACGCCAGGCGATAAAGCCCGGCGCGTCCATGTCCATCTGGTTAGGCATTCGGCACCTCAGGGCGATCGGCGGTCGTTACCGCAAAAGCACTGCCGCACTGCAGAATGCGATTTGCCACCGCCAGGCGGTGCTGTTGGCCCTGCTTCCTTGCTTCCGTTTTGCTTCCGTTAAGCGACCTTTTGCCGCCCCCGGCTGCCGGATCCAAAGCCCCTAAGTCTTTGAAAAGTGGCGCGAAAGACAAGATTCGAACTTGTGGCCTTTTGCCCGCGCGGCCAGACCAATCCTAGTCTCGTCGGAGAGGCAGCGCCGTCGGGGCCGGTTGCTCGAAAAGAATTGGCGAGCAGGCCTCGTCAATTCTTCGCGAGTGCCGAAGTAATAGTGTGGTTAGCGGGCGTTTCTGGCAATTGCAGAACAGATACAGGTGCGGTCCACGTGCTCGTCTCCTCTACCCTGCGCGACTCATGGTTCTTTATTCCTCGGGCGTGCACTGTTCCAGGCCAACTTCCGGGAAGCGCCGGTTGCCGCTTGCGGGGTTTCGTTCAGGCACCTTGTGCCAATGGTGTTCCCCGGGAGGCCATCCGGTTGGAGGAAGGGTCTCACAATACTTGGGAGAATTTCCATAACAGCGGTCTCATTGTTGAAGCGATGTCGGGCCGTGTGGGTATTTTGACCAGTGACGATCATTCCGGCCGGGTGGCGGCGGTATGCCGCAAGCTGGGGTGGAGCCCGGTTTTGGTGCCGGTTCCCGATGCCCACAAACGCTGGAACGTTTGGGAGCAGCGGTGGCCGTTGCTGTGGGATCTCAGCGTGGAGACGGCGAAACGGTGCGGGTATTGATGGCGGGGATGGATCTGACCGATTGGGCGGTCGACCCTTGATCCAACTGTCGCTTCGCAATATGGGTGAAGGCGATAGCAAGGCCTAACAACGTCGGTAGATAATGCCGATAGGCTAGGGCACCGAAGAGACTACACACCGCCAAACCGACAATGGATAGCTGTAGACAAAAGGAAATGGACCCGAGTATTTCGACTTTATCACTATGCTGCAGCCCTCGTGTCCTGATGCCATATAACCCCGCCAGAGCAAATACAATCGAACCGAGGTAGAAGGTGACGGCCGGAAAGCCAGCTTCGCTCGATACTTGCGTGTAGGTATTGTGGGTCACCTGCCAGGAACCGCGCAGCCCCATGGAGCGCTGCAACGCTTCTTCTTCGACGGCGAACTGGCCAGGCCCTACGCCAAACAAGGGATTTTCGAACGTTAGCCGGATGCTGTTCAGCAACAGCCGTTTTCGCGCTTCGGTTGATCCCATCGCCCCCTGGTACTCGTTCATATCTACGATGTCGACCGGCTCGGAATTGAACATCGTCATGTAACGCTGAATTGTCAGCGAGGGCATACACAACAGCGCGATCCCGCTAGCGAGCGCAAACGAACCCAACAGCAGGACCCGTTGCGTCATCGTAGACCGGATGACAATAAACATGGTTAACAGCGCCAGAGCAATCAATGCCATGCGCGAGCCGGAGAGCAGCACCGCATAAACAGCACTGATCACGGCGGGAATCGCCATGACACGCCACAGCGAAAACCGACCCGCGCTTGTGTAGAACATCATAATGACAAAGGGCAGGACTAGGATCAGGTGCACCGCTAGGTCGTTAGGGTTTTGCAGCGTGCCGAACGGCAAGCTGAGCCGACCAGTGTCATAGGTGCCCATTGATCGGCAGATAACCAGATTCAGGACTCCAGAAATTGCGATCGCTGCGCTCATTTTCCGGACCTCCTCAACGCTGCGCACTAGGCCGGTCACGATGAAGAACATGGAAAATTCAGTGAGAAAAGCCGATTTCAATGTGTCGAACGTGCCGCCCGGCCAGACGCTGAACGGAGCGGCGACCAGCAACCAAAATAGATAGCCTATAAACATCGAGGACGCCTTTCCCTGAAAGGAGCGCCGAATGCCTCCGGACAAAAACAAAAGCAGGCACGTCGGTGGACCGACCAGTAAGGCCAGGCGGATGTTCATGCCGAACTTGTAGCTCAGGATCTCCCCCAAATAGCTGAAGCGGAGGAAGACAAACAGCAACGCAAAATAAAACCCTATCGTCGCGATCGCGGAGTTGGACTCTTCGCGCTGGGCCGATTGGATGACCGGTGCCGGTGCGGCGAACTTATTCTGCCAGACAGACCGGTTGGCGGTTATGGGCGAGTTCGCGCTTGAGACCGTGAGTAGGGGAAGTGGACGCTTCATAGGGCATCGGCGACGCCCAATCGTACCATGGCGCCACTCCCGCTGATCGCTGATGGACGGACCGGCGTGATCGCGGCATACGGATGTGATCGTCTCATCGGCTAAGTTGCCCTCCGCGGCTAGGTTCCCACGGTGTGATGAGCCGACCCCGGGTCCGGGGCGTGCCATACCGGGCCCGGCCAGACCCCCGATCAGGAGACAGGAGTTCATCCTATATATGCGCGGATTAGCTAGATCGTTTCCTTATAAAGTTAGTGGCCATAGGCTCTTTTTGTGGTTTCATGGGGGCCGCGTTTCTGGTGCTCGGAATCGGGCCTCACAAGGTGTTTGTTTTTATTTTTCGTTGATAAAGAAAGACTTCTCAGAAAGTCGTCCCGAGGTTTACCGATGGCCTCTATTTATTCTTATAGCAACCGAGGCTCCCCTCTCTATCAAACACTGGCGGGGGCTTTTGTTGCTTCTAGGTTCGACAAGGTTAGAGGACTTGGCTAAATCAACATTTAGCGATTGTTATATAATGAAACAGAAAATCTTCACGAGACTCATCGTGTCGCTCCTTTGTGGGGTGACCGTCATGGCGCAAACGAAAGTTAACTTGCGCGAACAGGCAAGGGAAGTCGACTTTAGCGGTGCGGTGTTTACTCGCCCGCTGAAAAGTGGCACGGTGTTGCCGGCAACTTGCTCTGTTGGGGATATGTACTTTAAAACCAATGTGGTAGCGGGTTCGAACATCAATGTTTGCGTTGCCACTAACACTTGGATTGTCGCCTCTGGCAGCTCGATTCCATCGGCTTCGGGTCAGGATGGCCGGGTGTTGGCTGGTGTCGCTGGTTCAGCAGCGTGGGCGGACCTGAGCGGCGACGTGACAGGGTCGGCGAGTTCGTTGCGAGTGCAGAAGCTGCAGAACCGGACCTTAGCTAGCACGGCACCATCGTCTGGTCAGTCGTTGGTGTGGAACTCCACATTACAGCAGTGGGAACCGCAAACGGTGAGCGGTGGCGGTGGCGGCGGCGGCTCAATGACGATACAAAACGATGGAAACATCGTCGGAACGCGGGCCAATCTGAATATCGTACCGGGATTTGGCGTGGTCAATATTCTTTCCGACAATGGCACGGCGGTGGTGGTGCAGCAGGCCGTGGATACGGCGGTGGTCCAGTCGAAGGCATCGGCGCAAAGCGGAACCGCGCAGGCTTGCTTTTCTAGCGGGGCGAGTGTTACGACGTATACCTGCGGCCTGACGCCGACGTTGACGGCGTACACGACTGGTATGGTGGTGAACTGGCGTCCGGATGTGACAGGGGTAGGTGGCAACGTCAGCCTGAACATCGACACACTCGGAGCCCGTCCGGTGAAGCTGGCAGATGGCACGACTAATCCGGGGGCGAGTGATCTGGCGGCCAATCAGATGCGGTCGGTTTGGTATGACGGGACGAATTTCCGTCTTATGAGTAGCTCAGGTGGTGGTGGCGGGACGACTATGAAGGAAAGTCGTTATTTTCCGGTGGGTTGGCGAGACCAGTACGGCAACCCGATGCCCGCGGTTTTCAGCAATGCGAATCAGGTGGCGTTTTTCAGCTATGGCGGCGCGACGACGTCGTTAACGCAGTTGGTCTTGAACGATAGCAGCTCTGAAGCGTTTCAGATCGTCACCGATGTGCCGGCTGGTTTATCGAACCTTGATGTGACCGTAGACACGGTGCAGGCGGATGGATCCAGCGGCCAGTTTCGGTTGAACGTGGCGGCGGCATGCGTAGCGCAGGGAGAGAGCCTGGTCGGGCTCACCTACAACGCGGCCTCGAATATAACGGGCACCTATGGCAGCGCAAATGCCTTAACGCGTGTGACGGCGACCGGCGTTAATGTTTTCGGCTGCGCCGAGGGCGAACTACTGCGACTACAGATTGCGCGGGACTCGACCGATGCGGTTACCTCGGACGTCTCTGTGCTTGGCGTGCGAGTCGCTATGACAAGGAGCTTGCACTAGCCATGCGAATCGCCATCGGATTTTTACTGGCCGCGGCACTTCCCGTGCTGGGGCAGAACCAATATGGACTGCAGAGCAACGCTGCGTATGGAACGGCCTCCATCCCATCTGGAACATTCTGGACGGGGTTGGCCAATATCCGGTTTGAGTTTCGTCTGCACAATTGGACGGGAACGGGCCGGTTGCTTCAATGGGACGGCTTTGTCGTGAATCTGAACACCAGCTCTATAACGGCAACCAGCTTCTATGATCCCGGTTCGCCGACGATCACGGCCTTCATACCAGCCGGTATAAGCGATGTGGTGGTACGCCTGCAGCGGACGCCGACAGTCTGGAAGATTGAGCTATGGCCAGCGAATGGCAGTCAATACGTCTCCGGCGGCTCCGAGGCCACAAGCGGATCTGCTGTTTCGCTAAGCTCCACGAGCCTCTGGTTGATGCACAATGGCGGCGGCGGGAGCTCGGGGGCACCCGCTATTTTGGACTGGTTCCGCGTATTTTCGGCGGCAGTGGCCCTCGATATTGATCCGCCCAGTAACCGGGCGGTTGGGAACTTGTTGAATTATGAACTGGAAAGCAGCGGCACCGATAATTCTGGAAATGGAGTTTCGCTCGTCCTGAGTGGAACAGTGAACTGGCCACTGACGCCGGTAGTTCCCCAACTAGGCGAGCCTCGCACCGTGCGGGCCGGGGCGCCGTTCACCGTGGACTGCGGATCCACAAATGCGGCCAGCTACTTCTGGCAGCAACTGAACGGGCCGCAAACGGTGACCTTCAGCTCACGGACGGTAGCGGCCCCGGTTGTATCGGGTGCCAATGTCTTCGGAGAGTACCGCCTGCAATGCACGGCCACTAACGCGTCAGGGCAGGACGGCTCGTCGGCGCTCATCATAGGGGCGGTGGGAACCAATCCGGCCGGCGTCGTGTTGCCGCGCTCGACCGAAATTGGATTTACGACGAGCGAACTCTTGCGCGGTGGGGCGTCTCCGTGGTCGTTTTACGACCGGAATCGGCCGCGCCGTAGCCTCGCGGTGGGTGCTCAGCTAGTGGCTCAGATGGCAGCCGGGATCAAAACCCCACTGGAGGGGACGGTCACGTTGGCAAACGGATCGGCAACCGTAACCGGAAACGGGACGTTGTTCCTATCGCGATATGCCGCTGGTGCCAAAATATTACTGTATTACGACCAAGGAGCCGGGCGAATCGGAAGGCTGGTGTACGCTGTCTCCAGCGTTTCCAGCAACACATCGATGACGTTGAGTACCCCCTGGAACAGGTCGGCGCAAAACGGAATCCAGCACCAGCGATGGGGAACCGGAGACGGGGCTGACGCCGACTCTGCCTGGGCGGAAACCTTTAACTACTACGACAACGTTCTGGCGATGTACATCTCTTACTACAAGACGGGATTTTCGCAACTAGCTGCCTACGCTGACCAAATGGCCGAATATTGGTGGCTGCACCTGGACCGAGGGCAGAACTACAGCTTCGCTCCCCGGCAGCTATCAGTGGACGGCCTTGCGATTGCCGCCCAACGCGGTGTGCTGAACGCTACTGATGTCTATACGTACATCGACAATTTCAGTTGGTCCTGGGCATCCGGCACGCCGCCGGGATATCGAAACTACATCGCGGACCGAAACACGTCGACGCTGTATCAGAACTTTTACTACGGTGCTCGCGAAAGCGGCTACTCGTGGCGGCAGGGTCTGCTGCTGGCACAGCAACACCCCAATACGGTGATGCAGACAACTTGGCAGGCGCGGTTGGCCACCAACATCCAGAATCACTATCGGGATTATCAGTGTAAAGGGTCTAATCCGGCGAATTCTGGCCGGTGCCGATTCCCGGAAGGGGCGTTCCGTTGGGCCGATGATGCGTGGAGTCCGCATTTGGCGGAACAGCCTTGGCACACTGGAATTGTGATGCAGGGTCTCATCCGGTATCACCGATGGACGGCGAATTCGGTTTCTCGTTCGGTGATTACGGACTGGGTGAATCATCTGATGGTGAACACACAGCCGACCGGATCGCAAAGTCGATCTTTGTATCTTGGCGACTTTGCGAGTTCCTTCCCCGGCGTGAATTGCCGGAGCCATTACTATTGGCATCAGCGGGGGACAGAGACCATGCTATTGACCTCTGGCGGCGACGCCGGAGCCGGATGCGGTGGCGCGGCGGAGGCCATTTACGGTTCTCGGGATAGCAATAACGAGATCATTAGCAGTATGGGATACGCGTACCGGTTGACAGGAAGTGCGGCTCTAAAGACGCGAGGAGATGATGTTTTTGGGGGCACCTGGGGGGCGGATGATGGTTTTTTTGGCCAATGGGCGTGGTCGGGCGCGCCTAACCAGGGAAAGACTCATGGTCAGGGCCTTTGCTGCAACGATAGTTATCTCGTGGACCGCTTGGGGGCGGGGGCCGACCGGACGGCGCAGCCGTTGCCGTTAAAGATCGGGTTCCGTCTCCTGTCCATGGTCGGCGCAGTCCGGGTGCGCGTTACTGTGGTGAGGCCCGATGGCCAGGAAATCAGTGCGGAATGCGCCAGCTCTCCTTGCAGCGTGTCGGGAGACCGGCAGCAGGGCGAGCATCGCTTTAAGCTGGAGTACATTGCATCGAACGGGGCAGTGTTAGGGGCTTCCGAGTTGCAACCAGTGCGCGTCGGCTCCTAGAATCAGTGCCAGAATGCCGGAAACGCCGCTCGTCTATACTCAGAAAGCCAGTTGGCGTTTCCGGCATTTGGCGGATTCGGTTCGGGAATTGAGATTAACAACGAATGAAATCCGGGAGTAAGAAGCGCCAAGTCACCATTTACATGGATGACTGGCAGTGCGCGCCAGGAAGTGGTGGTCATTTGCGGCTGCGTTCGAATGTAACCGCATTTCATGATTTGGGCTGGTCAGTGGAAGTGGTGCGGCTAGAGAAAGCTACGGCACCCATTCCGGAGTGGGCTAGGGCGTGCGGAGTAGAGTGGGTGAGTGAGGCTGGGGAGTCGGTGCCCGGCGGGATGGCGAACGTGTTGGGCCGGATTCAATATCGGTTGGGAATACCGGGTGAAGCGGCCTGCGGCTACTATTTTCCGAAGCACAGGGCGACACGGGAGGCCGTTGCCCGACGGCGTGGACAGGGTCGGCTCCATGTTCTGGAGGGGATTCAGATCGCGAATGCGCAGCCGTTTCTGGGTGGCGAGGCGGTGATCTTCAGTCATCACGACATTTGGCATGAGGCATCAACGGCGGCCCTGGCCGCGCAACTTGAGGTGGAAGGGAGGGGTTTACAGAAGGCGGAGGAGCGGGAACTCCGATTTTTACGCGATGTCGAGACCCGTTTGTGCCGAACTAGCCGTCAAATCCTGACTATTTCGGCGCGTGATTGCGCGGTCTTACAGCGCGAAGGCTGGAGACAAGCCGAGTACCTGCCCATGAGTATCGCTGAGTCCGGGCCGCTCACGCGGCGGATCGATCCATCGGCACCACTGCGCATTCTGCACCTGGGACGAATCGCGCATCTGCCGTCCTATCGTTCACTGGAATATCTATTGCAGCATGTCTTTCCGCTACTGAGCCCGGAGACTCTCGAACGGCTGCGGGTGCGAGTGGTTGGGAAATTGGAAGCAGGCAATCCAAGGGCGGAACGGATTTTGCAATTGAGTCAGTCCTACGCCGAACAAGTTGAATTTGCTGGATTTATAACGAGTCTGGAGGCGGAGTTCAGCGGCAATGATGTGCAGATTGTTGCTGCCACGGCGGCGAGCGGTTTGCAGACACGGATTGTGGAGTCGATGGCGATGGGACTTCCGGTATTGGCGTCGGAGTTAGCGGCACAGGGGTTGGAGAACCCGCGAAACGGCGAGAGTTTGCTGATCGCCAGATCGGCGGCAGAATTCGCTGAAGCGATTGCAGATTTGGCCACTAACCGTAATCGAATCAGGGAGTTATCCGCAGGAGGAAGAGGTTACTACGAACAAAATCATTCACGGAAGCAGGTAGCTGAGCGGCTCCGCACGCATCTTTTTAGGATTTCTGCCGATTTCCCACAGGTATCATAAGAGAAGAAAGAGGCTTTGTTTTGCAACGCCGCTGGGAGAGGGACCGAATGCGTGTTTTAGGTTTTCTGGTCTGTATTTCTTTCGCTACGGCGGCTTTTGGCCAGTGGTCGCTGAATCTGGATGGAGTACGCCAGGCGGCGCAAGGAAGTACGAGGAGCGCTCCGAGTGTTGATGCTCTGCGGCTGGAGTTCCGGATGCACGGTTTTTCGCTCAACCGGAACGCCGGACAGCAGGTGTTGGTGGCCTGCAATCAGTATTTGGCGATCCGGGAGAAAGATAGCAATATGATGCTGGTGGACTTCCTCAACAACGGGGAATCAAGCCCTCTACCGTTAGATGGGCGCACGGACGTAATCATTCGCATTCAGCATTTTCCTCGTGAAGCGCTAGTTACCTATGAAGCCTGGGACGCGGACGGCACGAACTATTTTGTGCGGCGGATGCCGGGACGGCGGGCGAGCGCCCGCTGTGAGTCCGACGCGATTCAATTTGGGTCGAACGGACGGAATGAGTCCTGGCTAAAAGGGGCGTTTGCATATTTCCGTTGGTTCAACACGACAGTTCCCCCCCAGACGCCACCGTCCAATAACGCGGAAGGGACTTTGGTGGCCTATGAATTCGAGCAGAACACGGACGAAGAATCCGGTAACGGTAAACCGCTCTCACTGAGCGGTGGCCCCAGCTATACTCCGAGCCCGGTGTTCCCGCCCTCGTTGAGTGCTATCCCGAGTCGAACGCTCCAGGAAGGCGAAGAGCTGATTCTGGAGGGCAGCGAGTTTGGTGCCTCGTCACTGCCGATTGTGAGTTGGAAGTGGGAACAGTTGCGGGGGCCAGTGGAGGTAGTCCTGGAATCTCCAGACCAACCGCGTACGAAAGTGACCGGAGCGGTCAAGGCGGGCACCTATGAATTCAGATTGACGGCGGCCAACAGCGCGAGCGTATCGACTTCGATCACAACACGCGTAGGCGTAGTGCCCACCAATGAGTATGGCGTGGTTTTAGTAGAAGACCCGCTCGTCTCTTTTATTGTTGGACCGATGGTGAAACAGGGGAAATCGCCTTGGCCGTGGTTTGACAATACACGGGTGAATTTCGGCAAGAAGTGGGCAGAAAAATACCCTGATGCTCCTCCGGGAGAGGCCGACAAGCGCGTCGGAACGATCCTTGGCAACCAAGGCGATCGGATTCTGCGCGGTACGGGAACCAAGTTCGTCAGTGATTTTATCGGAGTTACGGCGGCGGAGCCGGGACGGGTACGGCTGATTGGAGGATCGCCGGAGGTACGAGGCACAGGGACAACCTTTGCACGCACGTTTCTGGCAAATCAGAGGAACGGCGTCGGCATTCTGAGCTTACAGGCAGGTTCCAATATTGTTTTGGGTGAGAGCACCGCGTTCCTCAACACCATAAAGGCCGGAGTCTATTTGCTGATCCGCGTTCCGGCTGGAGGATTTTTAGGCAGCGAACAACAGGCGTTACGGGTGAAGAAGATTTTGGATAACGCGACCGTCGAATTGGAGGCTCCCTACACAGGTCCGGCGTTGACGCGGTTGGACTTTCAGCTTGCCGATGATTCCGGGAAACAGCTTGTGGTGACCGATGGAGTGGGCGTGCGATGGGTGTTCCGACCGTCGGTGGTAAGCGATACGATTTTGCGGCTGCCGGAATCATTCCGGGGTCAGTCCATCAACGAGACGGAGTTTGGTTTGGTGGCCGGGCAGTATAGCTATGACATGGTGGCGGCGCATTACCCGCTGCCAGAGGGTAAGCAGGGTAGGCAATCCTATTCGGTGATTCAGGTCATCAGTGATACGGAATTGCGCATGTACGAACCTTGGGCGCAGAATTCGGCGGTGTCCGTCCCATTCGGTCGTTACAAAAACGACGAGCATCAGTACTGGCTGGAAGATATTAACTATTACGACAGTGTGCTGGTGCACTATCAGAATTACTATCGGACAGGGCTGGACGACCACTTGGAGGCGGCCCGGAAGTTGGCCGATTTATGGTGGGTGTTTCTGGACGAAGGGCGCGGCTTTACCGGGACGGATGTGCCGCCGAGGCAGATTAGCATGGCCGGCCTGATGTTGCGGGCGATGGATGGTCGCCCGGAGATGTGGCCGAGTATTAAGCGATACATGGACTACATGCATTCCATCTGGTTAGGCCCCCGGTTAAACTACGATGCCCTTTACTACGGCGTCCGTGAAAGCGGCTACATGATGCAATACTCCGCGCTGATGGCCAAGGTCTATCCTGATGAAGCTGTGCGGGAAGACTATCAAGGGAAGGCGTTGGCCGCTGCCACAACCTACTTTGCACGGCTGCAGCAGCCCGACGGATCTTGGCGTTGGACCGATGACCTATGGAAGGGAAACGGGGAACAGCCGTTCCATGTCGGAGTATTGCTGGAAGGGATGATTTCGACCCATCGGCTGACGAAAGACGAGCAAGTTTTCCGGTCTGTTTTGCGATCGCTGGATCATTTGGCACTGATTCAGGAACCGGCACCGTGTCGCAAGCCCGTGTATGCGATTTACAACGACGATGGCCCTTGGGGTCAGCACTGCGCTAACGGGAACAAGAAGGTGGACCGTGAGACGATCCTGGACGGCCGCGCCGGCAATAACACCTTGATTCATGCCTACGGCTATGCCTATGCGCTGACCGGTAAGCTAGAGTACAAAACGATGGGTGACGACATGTTTTCGGCCACCTTCGGCGCGGGGCAGGGTCCGGGGGCGGATGAATACTGGGGTCGGGCGGATACGACATCCAAGCAATACGGCCAGTCATTCCGGTCGAGTGGTAGCTACTTGGCCTTCCGGTTGCACACGGCAGAAACACCGGCACTGCCTGATTGATGAATCCCTAAGACAACACGGTTCGCTTTCTCCTGGATCCCAGCGGGGTTTGGGGGATTGGCCCGGGCGGTTTTTCTGGCGGGAGGTGGACACTTCTACCGAGCGAGAAATCCGTCATAAACCTCGCTTAGCCGATCGGCGGCAACTCTGAGGCTATAGCGCTGTTCCACCTCTCGGCGAGCTGCGAGCGCAAGCCGTTGCCGGAGCCCAGGATCGGTACCAAGTTGCTCCAACTGCGCGGCGAGAACGGCGCTGTCGCCGGACGGAAAGAGGAACCCGTTTTCCCCATGGCGGAGGATGTGGGGATTCCCTCCGGCGCTGGAGGCGACGGCCGTTATACCTGCGGCCATGGCCTCCAGCAGGGCGTTAGAAAACGCTTCGCTTACAGACGGCAGCACAAAAACATCGAGTGCCCGGTAGTAGGGAGCCACATCGCGGCAGGAAGGTAGAAACACGCAACGTCCAGCGGCCGTGAGGGCGGCCGCGCGCTGGCGAAGGGTGGCTTCGTGGCCACCGCCGCCAGCAATGAGTAACCGCCAGTCCGGATGGCGATCAGCCACAAGAGCAAAGGCGTCAATAAGCGTTTCCAGCGATTTTTCCGGCCGCAGTACGCTGACGGCACCGATTACCAGGGAGGCCCCGGCGAGTTCGGTGGGCACATCGGGCTCACTCGGCTGAAAGCGGTCCGTGTCGACTCCATTGGGGGCGAGATAGATCCGTTCTTTGGCGACACCGTAAACATTCACCAGTTCCTGAACGCAGAAGGGAGAGTTGACGACGATGCCATCCACTAAACCATCGGTCCAGCGCAGGGCACGCTGGTAGAAAGGGGGGAACAGCGCCCGTTCGCCGCGGGAGCTGCTCAGGACAACCGGGGTGCCGAACCAGCGGGCTAGAGGCGTGATAAAAGTTACGGTGGGATAGTCGAACGGGTGAACGATGCGGATACTGTGCTCGCGCAGGTAGCGGCGGAGGACAATGGCGCCGCTCAGAACGGAGCTATCGCGCAGAGATCGTACCGGAAGCCGCGTGACGGGGACCCGGGCGGCACGTAGCTCTTCAGCGCGGAAGCCTTCCGTGTGAAATGCCATCACGTGGGGGGAAAAGCGCTCCCGGTCTAGATGCTTGGCCATTTCGGTCATTTGCCGCTCGGTACCGCCCGGACCAAGCGTATGGCAAGCAAACAGGACCGGAACGGGTAGCGAGGGGCCTTGGTGCATCCTGTTCAGTATCGCGCGGGAGCTATACTGACGGGAGAGAACTCCGATAAAGCCTTCTTCCATGCGTACGGCCCACATCCTGCCTTTCCCTGAAATTGGCGGTACGGAGATCGGGCAGGTGAATGTTATGCTGGCTAGCCGCCGACTAGGGATCGATGCATTTGCCCTTGTTCCCGAAGGCGGTGGCACGGTAGCGGGATATGTACAAGCGGCGGGGTTTGAGGCCTTTCCGTATGCCGTTCCGCAGCCGAGTTTCCGTCACGGCGCCCGTTTCTGGCGGGAGAGTGGGAAGCTTGCAGGGTTCTTGCACGAACAGAAGGCGACCGCCATGCATTGCGCCAACGTTCTTGGTGCCTATCACTGCGCCCTCGCCGGCCGACGGGCCGGAATTCCGGTCATCGGGCATGTGCGGGGGCGGTTTGAAGACCTACCGTTTCGAGAGAAATTCTTCCTGCGTTGGGTGGATCGATGGGCCTTCGTTTCCCGCAGCACCAGGGACCGGTTCTGTGTATCCGTGAAGGAGGAGCTCGGCGACGTCGTTTACGACGGCGTCTGCTTTACCGCGGTGGCAGAGGACGCTGGGACCGCAGTGCGCGCGGAGTTCGGATTGAGCGGTGATACTGTGATTGTCGGCATGGTGGCGCGAGTCGCGCCGCAGAAGGATTTCGAGACTCTGATCCGGAGCGCGGCGGTGCTAGCTACCCACTTTCCGGCAGTACGGTTTTTCATGGTCGGTGACCTAGATCCCCTACACTACCCACAGGTACAACGGTGGCTGGAAGAGCATCAGGTAGCCGATCGCTTTCTGTTTACCGGCTTTCGCCGGGATATCGCTCGCCTAATGAAGGCCATGGACGTGGCGGTTTTGAGCACGCACGGCGAGGGTTTACCGCTGGTGTTGCTGGAGGCGATGAGCCATGGTCGACCCGTCGTAGCAACGGGTCTCGATGGAATTCTTGAGGTTGTAGAAGACGGACAGACGGGCTTACTCGTGCCTTATCACGATGCGGCGGCGCTAGCCCAAGCGATTGGCCGATTGGTGAGCGACCCTGCTCTAGCCCGGCGGCTCGGCGAGGCAGGCAGACGGACAGTGGAAACTAAGTTCAGTCAGCAAGCCTTTGAAAAAGGGGTGGAGCGGCTGTACGCCGGCGTCTTCCCCAATCTAGCGTTACCGCGGCAACGCTAGGAAGTTATGTTCATTTCTGTTATCCGGCTCCAGGTGGTCGATTGGAATCGGGGCGGAGCCGGCGCGCAGGTGATACAGGCGATAGCCCGCTTCGTTCAGCACCGCTTCCATCTCCAAGCTGGGCGAACCCGGTAGACATTCGAAGAAAATCGGCGGCTGCTGCTCGCGCAGAATGCGCCGCATGCCCCGAAAGACAGCCAGTTCGTGGCCCTCCACGTCGATTTTGACCAGATCCACCTTATCCCGCGGAGAAATTACCGAGTCGAGAGGTTGGATCGGCACTTCGATGCCTTCTTCGCCGTCGCCGACGACATGGGCCATCGTGGCATCGGCGGGAATCTGCAGTTTGACTGCCCCTGCCACCTCGCCCAGCGCCATGGCATAAGGCTGACAAGAAGCCTCCATCTTGTTGATAAGAATATGGTGTTCCAGCTTCCGGTAAACGGCTGGATTGGGTTCAAAAGCCCAGATGCGGATTTTCTGATTGGCCGCATGGGCCAACATGCTGTAAAAACCGGTGTTTGCGCCCACGTCGATGAAACCGGTGGCCCGGCGGGCATAGTCGCGGAAAACGTGGGCCACATCCGGCTCTGTCGATATTGCGCCTTTCCAATAAAGAGCCTCGCCGATACCTTCAGGGTCGGTTAGGGAATAGAGAAACTGCTCGCCGCTGGGAAAAAGCACCCGGAAGGGATTTTCAACGGGAATACCGGAAACATAGTAATCGCTGACCCAGCCGCGGCTAACGGCCCAGCGGAGCGGAACCCGAAAGAGGGGAGAGCCCAATTGCCGCCGTTTTGGCTTCAACCAACCAAGCATAGAGAGCAGATTGGACATAATATGTAACCGATCTCGACCTTAAGCAGGATACACCATAAAGTCTTGTGGGATACAGTCGATACTGGAAGCTAAGTGCATGGGAGAACCCTTTACATTACCTCAGCGATCCGTCCGAGTTATCGGCCCTGCAGCTCTTTCCCCATTGGGCATTCTGCGGCACCTTTGGGATATCCCCCGCTACTTTGATTTGCTGCTGACTTTGTCCTTGCACCGGATCAAAGTTCGTTATAAGCAGTCCATACTCGGGCTTTCCTGGGCGCTGATGCAGCCGCTGGCCCTGATGTTGATCTATACGGTGATTTTCTCCGTGGTGACCAAAATGCCAGGAGCAGGGGAAGCCTACCCGGTCTTCGTTTTCGCCGCGCTGCTGCCGTGGTTGTTCTTCAGCACTGCGTTGACGAGCGCGTCCAACAGTCTTGTATCGCATCAGTATCTGATCACAAAAGTGTATTTCCCCCGTGAAATCCTGCCAATAACCTATTTGATTGCTGCGTTTTTCGATTTTCTGATCGCTTCGGTGCTGCTGGGCATAATGATGGCTTGGTATCGCATCTGGCCAAATGAACAGGCATTATGGGTAGTGCTCGTGATGGGCGTGGCGGTGCTCTTCACTTTGGGGCTGTCGCTGTTGTTGGCGGCGTTGCAAGTTTCCTTTCGGGACATTGGCCTTGCTCTGCCGCTAGTGTTGCAGATCTGGATGTTCGGCTGTCCGGTAGTTTATCCGCTGAGCGCGGTACCGGCGCAGTACCGGGGCCTGTATTTGCTGAACCCGATGGTCGGGGTGATCGAAAACTTCCGACGAACGGTGCTACAAGGTTTACCGCCCGATTGGGCGTCGCTGAGCGTGGCCTGCTGGGTGACTGTATTGCTGTTCCCGCTCGCCTACGGTTATTTCAAATACAGAGAAGCCACCATGGCGGATGTGATCTAACCCATGCCGACACCTATCGCGCTTTCGTTAAAGGGAGTTGGCAAATGCTACCGCGTGCCTGGGGCAAACGGAGGGCCTCCGGCCGAGTTCTGGGCAACCCGGGATGTGACTTTCGACGTTCCTAACGGGTTGGCCGCTGGTATTATTGGGCATAACGGAGCGGGTAAGAGCACCCTCTTGAAGCTCTTAACCGGCATCACGGCGCCGACGACAGGCGAAATTCGGGTGAGCGGCCGGATGGCTGGGTTGCTGGAAGTTGGCTCCGGATTTCATCCCGAGCTCACCGGGCGGGAGAATATCTTTCTGAGCGGGACCATTCTCGGCATGAGCCGGAAGGAGATCCACCGCAAACTGGAGAGCATCATCGATTTTGCTGAAGTCCGGCCGTTTGTTGACCTGCCCGTGAAGCGTTTTTCCTCCGGCATGTACGTACGGTTGGGTTTTTCGATTGCGGCCCATATTGAGCCGGAGGTGCTGCTGCTGGATGAAGTGCTGGCGGTGGGCGATGCCTCTTTCCAGGAAAAATGTTTAACCCGCGTACTGGAGCTAAAGCGCAGCGGCGTTACTATTCTTTTTATTTCCCATGACTTGCGGGCTGTGGAACGGGTTTGTGACCGCGTGCTGGTAATGCAGCGGGGCAAGGTGGTGCACGACGGGCCGGCGGTGGAAGCGATTTCGGCCTATCAGGCGCTGCGCGGGGCGGCCGCTGGTGAGCGGCGAGTGAGGTATGACAAGCAGCAGTTAACCGTTGACGCGGTGCGGTTCTTGAATGCCGAGGGCCGGGAGCCGGATTTCGGCGTCACGGGCTCTCCGCTGCGGGTGCGGCTGGAGTATACGGCCCAGGAACAGTTAGACGCGGTGCGGTTTGAACTGCTGTTTATCGGCTCCGATACGCACTGGAAAACGACGGTGCATAACGGCGACAACCGGATTACGGTGCATCCGGGCAAGGGTGCCATCGAGTTCCTCTGCAATCCGCTAACGCTTTGCCCGGATGTCTACCAGATTGACGCCACCGTGGACCGGTTTGGCGCGGAGGATCCGCTGGACTGGTTAATCGGTTGTCAGACGCTGCCTGTGCAAGCGCCGTATACGGTCAAGGGCTGTTTCCAGCAGCCGTTTACCTGGAGCGTGCCTCCGGATGCCTCTTAGGCCTACCGTCAGTGTGATCCTACCGGCCTATCGCATTACGGCCTTTGTGGCCGAAGCGGTGCAATCGGTATTGCAACAGACGCGGCAGGATCACGAGATCCTGGTGATTAATGACGGCTGCCCCGATACCGACAATTTAGAAAAAGCGCTGGCCCCGTACCGCGAGCGGATTCGCTACATCGTGCAGAGCAACGGGGGGCCCGGGGCGGCCCGTAACCGCGGCTTGGCCGAGGCGGCCGGGCGTTACGTTGCGCTACTGGATGGCGATGACCGCTGGCTACCCACCTATATGGAAGAGCAGTTGGCCGGAATGGAGCGCGATGAAGCGATCGATCTGCTTTATCCCAACAGCGAAGTATTTGGCGGCGGCCCGCTGGACGGAACGCTGTCGCGCGGCGCGGAAGAGTGGCAGGGGGTAGCCACGATCGAGACGCTCGTAAAGGGAACGAGCGTCGTCAACAACGTAGCCATGTTCAAGAAAGAGATCGCCCAGCGCGTCGGCGGCTGGGATCCGGAGATGCGGCACGCCGAGGACTTTGACCTTTGGCTGCGCATCGCTGTTTGTGGCGGTAGAATTCTTTACAATCCAAGGGTCTTAGCTGGATACCGGATTCGCCCGGGGTCGCAAACGGAAAACGCAACATCCATGTATGGCGGCCAGATTCGGACGTGTCAAAAAGCCCTCCGGGATGGGAAGCCAACGGCACGACAGCGTGAACTGCTCGAGTGGCGTATCGCTTGGGCGACTGCACAGCAACACCTGGCCGCCGGTAAGGAGGCGCTCGCCGCTGGCAACACGGCGGTGGCGCGCACGCATTTTCAACAAGCGTTCCCCCATGCCGGGAGCGGGAAGCTACGTGCGATTTTGGCGGGGCTTTCTCTATTCCCCGCCGGGACCGCCACACTCGTCCGGTACTTGAACAAGAAAAAGGAACCCGTATGTGCGGACTAGCTGGCTTAGTCGGCCATGTTGATCCGGCGCGTGCCGCGGAGTATGTAACGGCGATGCTCGCCTGCCTGGAGCGGCGCGGGCCCGACGCCGAAGGGCGGCACTCTTGGCCGGAGGCGGTGTTCGGGCATCGGCGTTTATCGATCTATGATCTGAGCGAGGCCGGTCGCCAGCCGATGCTGAGCGATGATGGTGAAATTGGCGTGGTCTTCAATGGCTCGGTCTACAACTTCCGCGCTTTGCGCGTAGAGTTGGAAGCCGCCGGTTGCCGGTTCCGCACCGGAACCGATACCGAAGTCCTTCTGCATGGATACCGCGTTTGGGGTCTGCCGGCCATGCTGCAACGGCTGCGCGGCATGTTCGCCGTTGGCCTATGGGATGCACGGCTGCGCAAGCTTTGGCTCTGGCGAGACCGGATGGGCGTGAAGCCGCTGCTCTATGCCGAAAGAGATGGGATGCTGGCGTTTGCCTCAACGGCCCGGGCGTTGCACCGGGCGGGGTTTTCCAGCGGTATCGACCCGGATGGCGTGATGGAGTATTTAGAGTACGGCTGGGTGAGCGACGCGCGCAGCATCTATGCGGGCGTGCGCAAACTGCCGGCCGGGGAGCTGCTGGAGTGGCAAGACGGACGGATTACAGGCCCGAAACCGTACTGGAGCCTGCCGCGGCCAGCCGAGAGCGGCCCGTCGTTTGCCGACGCCGTGGCCGAGACAGAGACGCTGTTCCTGGACGCGGTGCGCTTGCGTCTGGACGCTGACGTTCCGGTGGGCGCCCTGCTGAGCGGCGGCATCGACTCGGGCCTGGTCTGCTGGGCGATTGCAAAACTGGGGGCCAATATCCGGGCCTTTACGGTGCAGACCGAGGGGGCTTCCGATGAGACCCCGGACGCTGTGCGGACTGCGCAGGAACTAGGAATCGCGCATGAAGTGATTCCGGTACGGGCCGCGGCCGCCCCCCCCATTGATGACTTGGTGGACGCCTACGGGGAGCCGTTTTCGACCGCCTCGGCGCTGGGGATGCTGCAGGTGAGCCAGGCGGTGAAGCGGTCGGCCACGGTGTTGCTCACCGGGGACGGCGGTGATGATGTGTTTCTGGGATACCCCGAACACAGGAACTTTTACCGGGCGCAGAACCTGGCTCAAACCTGGCCGTCGGCGCTCGTGAAGCTGGGCGGGGCGGCGGCGGGATTGTTGCCCGCGCACGGCGCGGCGAAGCGGGCCCGCAACATGCTGGCTTACGCAGCCGACGGGCTACCGGCCATTCCGCGTGCTCACAACGGCGTCCGGCACTATATGGACCGCCAAGCGCTCGGCGAGCGGTTGCGCGGCCGCGTGATAGAGAACCATCACTTACCAGCGCGAGATGGCGGCGGCGCGACCTTGCTGGCTGACTTCCTGGACTATGACCGGCGCACGCGTTTCACCGGCGAGTATATGACCAAAGTGGACGGCGGCACAATGTACTGCGGCATTGAGGCGCGGAGCCCGTTTCTGGATCATCCGATATGGGACTTTGCCGCGCGGCTACCGCTGGAGCTACGGTTACGGAACGGGGAATTGAAAGCTATTTTGCGGGAGCTGGCCCGTCAAAAGCTGGGCGAACGCGTGGCGGCGGGAGCCAAGCGGGGGTTTACGATTCCGGTGGAGACATGGCTATTGAAAGACTGGCGGCCGCGGGTGGAAGCGTTGCTGGAGAGCTCGATTTTGTTGCGGGATGGATGGCTGGATGCCGGGGCGCTGCGCCAGTGGTGGCGCGAGTCGGTCGATAGCGGAAATGCGCCGGTGCATTTCTGGCGGCTGCTCGTGCTGGAGACTTGGTTGGAGCGAGAAGCGAACACGGCCGTGTACCGATAGATAAAGAAGAGAATGAAACAAGTCTTACGCAAAGGGATAGCCGATATTATCGTGGGGGAGGTGCCGGATCCGGTAACCACACCACACCATGTTTTGGTGTGCCCCATCTTCTCGCTGATCAGCGCGGGCACCGAAACGGCCAGTATTCACCAGGAAGCGGTTTTGAAAGAAGTGGCCGACAACCCATCGCACATCCGCAAAGTGCTGGAGGTGGCCAAGACGATGGGTCCGCTGGCGACTGCGCGTGAGGTCCGCGCCAAGTTCGGCGACTACGCGGCGCTGGGCTATTCGGGTGCCGGGATCGTGGTGGAAAAGCATCCGACGGTGCGGGACATCGAGATTGGCGAGCGTGTGGCATACGGGGGCGAAGGGACTGGACACGCCGAAACGATTATCACCGGACGCAACTTGGTAGCGCGGATTCCGGAAGGAGTGGCGTTTGAACATGCCTGTTTCGCCACGCTGGGCAGCATTGCGATGAACGCTGTGCGGATTGCGCAGATCGGGCTGGGCGAGACGGTGGCAGTGATCGGACTGGGCTTGGTGGGCCAGTTGGCGGCGCAGTTGGCGCGGCTCCAGGGCGGGCGGGTGATTGGCATTGATTTGAAGGCCGACCGGGCGGAGCTGGCGCGTAAACTGGGGGCACCCCATGCGGTAACCGCCGAGGTGTGCGAGGCGGTGGGCGGGCTGACGGCTGGCGTTGGGGCGGATGTCGTATTTGTGGCTGCGGCTTCGAAAAGTGACGCGCCGTGCCGGTTGGCCGTGGAGCTCTGCCGGGACCGGGGACGGATTGTCGTGATCGGTGCCGTGGACATGCATTTTCCGTGGAACGACATGTATCTGAAGGAGATACAGCTTTATATGTCGCGCGCCTACGGTCCGGGCAGCTATGACGCGGCCTATGAGCGGCGCGGCCAGGACTATCCGCTGCCGTATGTGCGGTGGACGGAAAACCGCAATATGGAAGAGTTTCTGCGGCTGGTGGGGCGCGGCGATGTCCAATTGCAGCCGCTCATCAGCCACGAGTACACGCTCGACCAGGCACCCGCGGCGTATCAGACCATCATGGACCCGGCGCAGAACAGCTTGGCCGTACTGCTGCGTTACGCGGCGGCGGAGAACCCCGACGCTTTACGATTCGAACCCAAGCGCCGGATTCCGGTGCAGCCCAAGCCGATCATAAAAGACGAGCTGCGGTTTGCGCTGATCGGGGCTGGTAATTTGGCGCGTTGGAGCCATATCCCCAATCTGCAAAAGATGCCGGGAGTTCGTCTCCACGCCGTGCAATCGGGTGGCGGCGTACGCGCGAAAAGCTATGGCGCTCGGTATGAAACCGACTACGCCACCACCGACTACGAAGAAGTATTGCGCGATCCGAACGTCGACGCGGTGCTGATTACCAGCCGCAACCAGTATCACGCTGCGCAATCGATCGCGGCTCTGCGCGCCGGTAAGCATGTGTTCGTTGAGAAGCCCATGGCGATCACCGAGGAAGAGTGCACGCAGGTGCTAGCCGCCGTCGAAGAGACAGGCGGGCAGATCACGGTGGGCTTCAACCGCCGCTTCGCCCCCTACTATCGCGCGGTGAAGGACCAACTGCGGCGCCGCAGCGGCCCGGCCGTGATCAACTGCCGCGTCAATTCGCCGGGTATCTCGGGCGGCTACTGGATGGCCGACCCGGCCATTGGCGGGGCCATTCTGGGCGAAGCCTGCCACTTTGCTGATCTGTTCTACTGGCTGCTGGATTCCGAGCCAGTCAGCGTGATGGCGTACTCCCTGCCTCGCGAGCAGAAGGATCCGGCCGGAGAGAACAACTTGGCCGCGACGCTGCAATTCGCCGACGGCTCCATTGCCACCCTGTCGTACTCAACGGTGGGCAGCAAGACCTCCGGCGGCGAACGATTGGAGGTGTTCGGTCAGGGTTTTGGTGCAGTGACCGAAGATTTTAAACGCCTCTCCCTTCGACAGAATATGCAGCGGAATTCGAGCAAGTTCTGGGGCGATAAGGGGTATAAGGAGCAGATGGAATCGTTTATCACCTGCATCCGGACCGGCAAACCGCAGGAGGTGACGGCCGTTGACGGAGCTCGGGCGACGCTCGTGTGCCGCAAGATGCTGGAGGCGGCGCGCACCGGGTTGCCGCAGGCCATCCGGTTAGACGAGCTCTCCGCACATTCATGACTCGGCTGCCCATGAAAATTCTTCTGGTCGCCCCTAGTTTCGACATTCTGGGCGGGCAATCGATCCAGGCCAGCCGGATCCACAAGGAGATGGAGAGCGTGGCGGATGTGGACATGCGTTTTTTGCCCATCAATCCGCGGCTCCCCGGTGCGCTGCAATGGCTGAAAAAGATTCGCTACGTGCGTACGGCCGCCAACTTCATCCAATATTTTCTGCTGCTGCTGGCCGGGGCGGCGCGGGCCGATTTGCTGCATGTGTTTTCGGCATCCTACTGGTCCTACAACTTCTGGGCGCTACCTGCGATCCTGGTGGGCCGGGCGTTTGGCAAGAAGGTGATCTTGAACTATCGGGACGGGCAGTGCGCCGACCATATGCAGAACTGGCCCGTGGCGTTGCCGACCGTTCGGTTGGCCCATGCGGTGGTCACGCCGTCGGGGTTTCTGGTGGATGTGTTTGCGGAGTTCGGGATCGCCGCGCGCGAGATTCGCAATTTCATCGACGTCAGCCGGTTCCAGTGGCGCGACCGCGGACCGCTGCGCCCGGTGTTTATGACCAACCGGATCTTGGAACCGCTCTACAACGTCCCTTGCATTCTACGGGCGTTCCGGCGCATCCAAAACCGTTATCCGGAAGCCTCGCTGACGCTGGCCCACGATGGACCGCTGCGGGATAGCCTGGAAGCGCTCACGGCAGAGTTGAAGCTGCAAAACGTCCGGTTTCTGGGGCGCGTGCCCCCGGCCGCGATACCGCAGCTTTACGACGACGCCGAGATCTACCTGACCACGCCCAACATCGACTGCATGCCGGGTTCGTTGCTCGAGTGCCTAGCCTCAGGGCTGCCTATTGTCGCGACCAATGCCGGCGGTATTCCCTATATCGTCCGGGACGAGGAGACGGCGCTGTTGGTGGCGCTTGATGACGACGAAGCTGTGGCTGACCGCTGTTTCCGGCTGCTGAACGAGCCGGAACTGGTGCGCGGGTTGGCCGCGCGCGGGCGGGAGGCGGTGACCGGATATGCGCCCGAACGCAGCCGTGACAAGTGGGTGGCGCTCTACCGGGAGCTGCTGCGGTGAACTTGAATAAGCTACTGCGCGTTGCCAAGAACCCACGCGAAGCCGTCGACCGGCTGGCGCAGGAAGTCGCTAATCTGCGGCTGTGGCTGCACCCGCCCCGGTTGGACGATCACATCGGCTTCTATACCAGTGGGCTACCCCATCCAGCGGCTTTGCAACTCCGCATGCGGGGCACCCCGGAAGCCGCCGAAATTGCCCGGCTGGCGGCAGTCATCCGCTCGCGGCAGATTCCGCTGCTGGGTATTACGATCGACACCGGGACGGAGACGCATTGGCGGCGAGATTATGTATCCGGTCGGGAGACGCCGCTGGACTACTTCCGTCTGATTTCCTATCTGGATTTCAATCGGGCCGGGGATCACAAAGTGATCTGGGAGTTAAACCGGCATCAGCATCTACTGCTGTTGGCGCAGGACGTACTGCTGCACGAGGACGCGGCTTCGCTGGCGATGCTGGAACGGGAGCTGCGAGGCTGGTTGGAGCAGAATCCCTATCAGTGCGGCGTCAATTGGGCGAGCGCGCTGGAGGTGGCCTTCCGGGCGCTATCCTGGATGTGGATTACGCATCTGGTGGGCGGGCGGATGGCGGCGGCGTTGCGGCGGGAGTTTCTCGAAAGTCTCTATCGCCACGGCCACCATCTGGCGCACAACCTATCCTTTTATTTCTCTCCGAATACGCATCTGCTGGGGGAAGCCGTGGTGCTACACGCCCTGGGCGTAGTGTTCCCGGACTGGCCGGACGCCGCTCTCTGGCGCGAGTTGGGGCATAGCACCGTGGCCGCGCAGTGGGGCCGGCAGATCCTCCCCGATGGAAGCCATTTTGAACAGAGCAGTTACTACCATGTCTACGCGTTGGACATGTTTCTGTTCCATGCGCAGTTGGCCGGATGCGCGAGGGAGTGGGCCGAACCGCTGGGCCGGATGAGCCGGTTTCTTGACGCGCTGCTGGGGCCGGAGCGGTTGTTGCCGCTGCTGGGCGATGACGATGGCGGACGTTTTTTTCATCCCTTCGGCAACCACCTCGCTTATGGCCGGGCCACGCTGGCCACAGCGGCCTGTTTGCTGCCGGTGCCGGACTGGAACCACGCGCCAGAGGACCGTCAATTTGTCGCCAACTGGTGGCTGGACGAGATGCCGACGGCGCTGGCGGGAACGGTCAGGCTATCCTCCCGCCGTTTCGACAACAGCGGGCTGTTGATTCTGACCGACGGCGGAACGCAGATTGTTTTCGACACCGGAAATCTGGGCGGCGGCGCGGCTGGGCACAGCCATTCCGACGCTTTGAGTTTGGTCATACGGGCGGGCGGTGCAGAGATTTTGGTGGATGCCGGAACCTACACGTATGTCGCCGATCCCGCGACGCGGGACGCCTTTCGTGGTTCTGCTGGACACAACACCGCGCGGATGGGTGGCCAGGATCAGGCCGAACCGGCCGGTCCGTTTGCTTGGCGGGGACGACCGGAAACGGCTTGTACTCTTTGGGAGCCGGGGCCGTCTATAGACCGTGCCGCTGGCGTTTGCCGCTACGTCGGCTATGAGCACGCGCGGGAAATCGTCTTCGACAAAGCAGAGGCGCGGCTGATAGTCACCGACCATTTCATTGGCCCGGCGGGCGAACATACAGTGGAACTATTCTGGCATTTGGCCGGAGCGAACCAACGCGATCGGCTGGATTTGCCGGACAGCGAAGCGGCACTCGAAGAGCTTACCGGTTGGCGGTCGCTGGCCCTTGGGCGCCGTGAGCCGGCCCCAGTGATAACGTTTACCTACCGGGGTCCGCTACCGTGGAGCTACCGTTGGCAGGTGCGCCTGTTTTCTCATTAATCACCTGCAAGAGCTTGCCCCGGCTCGTGAGTGGAATCTGGTTCACCCAGGCCATATCGTAGACGACCCCGGCGAGCAGATGCCCGAGCGCTTGGCGCATCTCCTGCTCCCGCGAGTCGCTGAACCCGGGGCCGCGAAAGTGAAGCTGCAGCGTGTCATTGGTCCGCAGCGTGACCTGGAACTGTTGGATCTCGGGAAACTCCTTGAAAAGGTGGTTCCAGAAGATGTTATTGATACGGCGGCCGTTGGGGAGATCGAGCAGTCCGGCCAACCGGCCGTCGATTTGCGCCAGCCCCCCGATGCCCGCTTCATCGGTACCGTTGCCGTCCACGGTAGCGACATCTTCAATCTGATAACGCAGGAAAGGCGTCCCGCGGCAGACCGTGCTGGTGACCAGAATCCGCCCGGTTTGCGCCGGTCGGCCGGCGTCGTCAACGACTTCCACGTGATACCAGGGCCTTGCCACGGTTAGCGGTGCCCCGTCCTGAAACTGGCAGGCAATGGCACCCATTTCGCGGCTACCGTAACGGTTCAGGATGGGCACACCGAAAGCCTGGCGAAACAGTTCGCTCTGCGCAGCGGTCAGGATCTCGCCGCCGTTCCAGGCAACGGCCACGCCGCCCGGAGGAACGGGGAGCGCCGCGGCGAGAGTCAGACGCGCCACCTCGGCCAGCATGGAGGTGAAGCCGTAAATGGCCACCGGTCCATGGGCGCGGATGGCTTCCACGGTGCGCTCGGCGGTGTGGACGGTCAGGTGATAGCCATCGAGCAGCACTTGGCGGGCGAGCGCGTAATGCATCCTGGTTTTCCACGGGACAACTCGGCCAATGTCGCGTTCTGAACCCCAGACAATCACCGTCGCCATGCCGGGCCGCCAACCCATGCGGCGCGCGGTCCAATCGGTTAAAGCGTTGTTCGATTGCATCATCGCCCGGTCATGAAAGAAGCGGGTGGGTTCGCCGGTCGAGCCACCGGTAGAATCCACGCGGCCATCGAGGCCGAAACGCGGGCCGAGTGATTCGGCGGGAAAGCGTTCGCCGAGCATGGATTTGGTGACCACCGGCAGCGTGGGCCAGATGCGCCAGAGCGCCTCGGGATCCGTGATGCGGGCAGCCTCTTTCCATTCCGGCAGCGCGTCGGCGCGCGCGCCGAAATATTGGATTTGGGCTAGCAAGCGGGATGCCATCAAACGGCGTGTGGTGGCCGCGTCGAGTTCATCCGATGAGCGGGCGTTCCGCCGGAGAAAGCGCTGCCTCCAGAGTTGGCACAGCCAGGCAGGCGCGATGGTCATGGGGCCTCGACGTGTCCGCACCAGCCTTTGCTCGCACGGAAGCGCACGCCGTTCGGCGGCAGGATGGCCGCCGCCGGGCGCACGCCGCTTGCGGTAGCCACCTGGATATCCGCGGCTTGAAAATCGGTCAAGGGCCAGCGGAACGCGCCGAAGGCTTCCCGCACAATCGGCAGCCGTTGCGGGTCCCAGCCCATGGCGAGCGTATTCACCCATTCGGCCGCGGCCGGGTTCAATGCCCCGGTTAAGAAGCCGCTCGCCACCGGTGCAGGCCGCAGTGGCCCTTCGCCATGGCCACCGATAATGGCGTCGGTAATATGAATCGTGCGGCGCTGCGGGGTATCGGCCAGCGACCCGTCCAGACAGCCATAGCGCAACACCCGGTTCAGGTCCAGGCACGTGCGCCAGACGGTCTGATTGCCGTACCAGGCGCCTTCCACCATGCCCTCACTTCCGAACAAGCGGGCGGCCCGCAGCGACTGATGCGCACCCCAATAGAGGGCCGTTTGCCCCGATCCGCCGGAGGAGCGGTTGGCGGCGTCGTAGAGATTCTCCGCGCAGTTCTGCCAGAACGAATACCCGGCGTAGCAGTCGCCGCCCTGGGCCGAGCCGCCCTTGCGGTGGTGAGGGAGAAACTCTTTGTTCCCGTTGATCCCGATCAGGTTTTTGAGCGCTCCGGTTACGCCAGCCTTCATATGGCTTTTGAGCTTGGGCATGTTGATCACCACGTCGGCGTCGATGATCTCGCGGGCGATCAGATAACAGTGCCGACCAGGGGCGTGCACCCGCGTCAGCAGGTCAGGGTTATACATCGTGACCCGCAGTGGGCCGGAGTCGGTCGGCAGCGGCTCAATGAGACTGTCGGCTCCGAGATCGAACAGAACGAAATTCTCCTCTCCTCGTACTCCTTCCTGCCGCCGGGAGGCGTAGCCGTCGCGCTGGAGCAACGTACGCCGGAAATCGGCGATTTGGACGATGCCTTGGCCCTGCTCGATCAATGTGTCGAGGCCGGACTGGGCGCGTAATTTGGCAAAATCGCAGCCTTGGAGCGGCGCATCGCCGATCACCACCCGCGACGGGCGGGCGCGCAGGACGTAGGTGAGCACCGCAGCGATCAGCGTGCGATGCGTGATCAGGCAGTCCATGCCGCCGCCGGGTAACTCATTCTCATGCAGCACCCAATTGGGCTTGATCACCACGCGAGCGCCCGCCGGGATCAACTCCGTCAACGGATTCCATTCGGCCGTTCCCCGCCGGTCCGGATCGAATCCCCAGCAGCGAAACAGCTCCGCGACCGCGCGCACCATCTCCGCCTCTCCATACTGGGGAGCCGCAGTCGCCAGCGCAACAAGGGCTTCATTCATGATGTTTTTGTTCTTCTTCTATTATCGGAGCTTGCCAGGTTACCCTTACGAGGAGGGAGTCGATCCGGTGACCTTCCACAAGCTGCGCGCCGGCACGAAGAAGACCTTCAGCCCGCGCACCGCCGCCACCATCATCGACAAAAATGTGCGCGCCAGCGAACTGACCCGTTTCAACGGAAACCCGTTCGGCAGCCACGGATCGGCCAGTGCCAACGCGTAGCCGCCCAACTGCAGACCCGCCAGCCACAGCCGCGCCGGACCCTGCAGCGCCAGTGACGAGCCCAGCATCACAGCCAGCAGAAACGGCAGTAGCAGCCGGCCAAACTTGTAGCTCACGAAATGGATCCACATGCGGTTGCCCCACCCCAGCAGCCACGGATAACGAACCAGTAGCTGGTAGTTCCCGGCCAGTGTACGGATTTTCCGATTCATCTCGGTTTCGAGCGATGTGGGGTAGTCCCAGGCCACGGCCCGCAGATCGACCACCAGCCGGTAGCCACGCCGGAAAGCGGCCAGCGGCAGATACATGTCATCCAAGAGAGTGTCGGCAGGCACGGTTACGGCCAGCTCACGGCGTAGCGCATAGAACGGGCCGGTAGCACCAAACATCGAGTCAATCGCGCTCAACGAATCCCGAATCCAGGTTTCAAACCGCCAATAAAGGCCAATGTCCACCTCTTCCTTGGTTTCTCCCCGGCGAATCTTCAACTGGCCACTCACCGCGCCTACTTGTGGATCGGCAAAGTTGGCCATTAGCCGTTGCAAGCCATCGGGTTCGATTACCTGCCGGGCATCGGTCAAAAGAAGAATCTGTCCCGTGGCTGCGGCGATCCCAGCGTTTAGCCCGGCGCACTTGCCACCGCGCGGCAGTTCCAGCAGGCGCACGCCGGACGCGGCAAACGCCCGCGCGATCTCCGCGGTTCGATCCGTCGACCCATCGGAGATAACGATGATCTCGAGCTTCTCCGGCGGATAGTCGAGAGCGAGCAGGCTGGCCAATTTGTCCTGCAAAAACCGCTCGCCGTTATAGACTGGAATCACGGCTGAGACGGTGGGCGTGTAGCCGTCGCGCCACGCTACGGGCCGCGCGGCCATCCGCCTCCACAGCCATAGCAGCGCCGGATATCCGGCCAGGATATAAGCGGTCGCCGTAGCGGAGACCCCCCAAATGGTCCAGGCGATCATGACCACAGGTACCGCTCAAATACGTCGGTGACGGCCTCCCAGGAGTAGCGCTCGGCGACCATCGAGCGGGCATTCTCGGCCATTCGACGCCGGGCTTGGGCGTTGTCGAGCAGGTCCGCGCACGCCTCGGCAAACGCTTCGGCCGAATCCCCCAGACGGATCGTTTCGCCGTCGGTCACGTCAAGCCCCTCCGCTCCGATTGCCGTCGAGACGACCGGCACCCCGGCCGCCATCGCCTCATAGATTTTCAGCCGGGTGCCGCCCCCTACGCGCAGGGGGACGACCGAGACTTTCGAACCGTGTAGCCACGGCCGAACATCGGGCACGGTGCCGGTGACGTGAATACGCGGATCTTTGGCGGCCAAGGCGGTGACCACCGCTGTCGGCTTTCGCCCGACCAGCGCCACCGAACAATCCGGATACCGACACCGGAGCAGCGGCAACACTTCCGCGGTGAACCAAACGGCACCGTCGATATTCGGCATCCAGTCCATCGACCCCAGAAACACGAGATCGGCTTTGGCTTCGGCGATTTCCGGTGGCGCAAAGAAATCGAGATCAACGCCGGTCGGCACATCGCCCACTTCGGCAAGGCCGTATTGCCGTTCCATCACGCGGGCGTCGTTGGCTGACACGGCGACCACCCGGCGAACCGTCCGGCATACGAGCCTCTCGTAAGCCGCCATCCGGCGGGCCTGGAGTTGAAAATAGGCTCGATGGAATGGCGTTGCCCCGTGTTCGGCGTGCCGTTGCCAGATCATCGCTTCCACGTTGTGCTGGAACAGGACGGCACGTTCTAGATTGGGTACATTCGGCGCGGGGAAGAGAAAATCGCAAACGATAGCGTCGTATTTTTCCCGCTGGCTCATCTCCTCAATGCGCTGCCGCATCGCCTCCGAACGCCAACGGCTTACCGCAACCGGGAGCGAAGAGACTAGGCCCGCCGCCAATTGGCCGGCAAAGGCAAGCGATCGTTTCGGGGGCGCGTGGTGGGGTACGCTTTCAAAATAACGGCAGTACTCCGGCGCCCGCGCCGGACCCTCCGGCTGCGTCCCATCATCGAGCGCAAGATAGTGCACCTCGTGACGGCGATGGAGGCGGCGGAGCATCTCGAGCGTCCGAATTTGGCCACCCCGTGTGGTGGGATGGAGAAAATCGGTTTTGATCCACAACAGCTTCATGCGCGGGCACCCATCGCTAAACAACCACCCGTTCCAGGCGCCGGGCCGCTTCCTGAGCCCCGTCCACTGCGCCGCCGGAACCAAAGAACAACCCGCCCCAGATCTCCAGGTTCAACAGTCGCCAGAGACGGTCGGTCGCGTCGTGGAAGCCGCTGCGGTGATGCTCGATTAGAGACTGTACCTCCTGCCGGTGTACCCAACGCAGGATAAACGCATCCGGTGCGATCAGCGTCTCCAGCAGGGCATCGGAAGAAGACTCCCGAAACCACTGGCGCAGCGGTGTCGGAAAGCCCATCTTTTTTCGATAGATGATTTCGTCGGGTAGCAGTCCGGCCACGGCCTTTTTCAGGACATATTTCTGCTCGTGCCCGCGAATCTTCATGTGGTCGGGCATGCCCGTGGCAAATGCTACGAAGTGATGATCAAGAAAAGGAACCCGGCTTTCAATGGAGGCGGCCATGCTCATCTGGTCCTGCTTCATGAGCAGTTCGACTAGATAAGTTTTGCTGTCGGCGTAGAGCATCCGCGCCAGCGGCGTTCCGTTCGGCCGCGCTGCCCAATGGCGCAGATACTCGTCATAGACGCCGGTGGGAGGACTCTTAAGCAGGGTGGCCTGTTCACTGGCCGGAAAGGCGGCGTAAAAGTTATCCAGATAGAGCGATTCGAGGCTTAGCTCCCGGCCGATAAACGTGTGGCCGACTTTGCGGCGGAGATCGGCGCGGAGGATTGGCCACGTCGCCAGAGCATGGCGAATGCCGCGCCGCAGCGGACCCGGCACATAGCGGTAAGCCGCCGCCGCCCGCAGGTTCCAACGGTTCCAGCGATAGCGTTCATAGCCGCCAAACAGCTCGTCGGCACCTTCCCCGGTCAGCACTACTTTGACATGTTGCGCGGCCAGCATCGAGACAAAATAAAGCGACACGCTCGACGGCCAGGCAATTGGTTCATCTTCCTGCCAGATGAGAGCCGGTAGCGCGTCGAAAAACTCTTCCTTCCCCAATACGATTTCCCGGTGGTTGGTGTCCAACTGTTCCGCCACCTGCCGCGCATAGGGCAGTTCACTGTAGCGGGCTTCTTTATAGCCCACCGAAAAGGAGTCCACGCGGCCTGAAGTTAGACGTTTTACCAGAGCTGTGATGGCGCTCGAATCGACCCCGCCGCTCAGGAACGTGCCCAGCGGGACATCGGCCATGAGCCGCAGTTGAACCGTTTCCTCCAATCGCCTTCGCGTTTCCGAGACCCACTCGGCTTCGCTGCGCTCCGCGCTGGGTTCGTCTGGCACGTCCCAATACCGGGTAATCTGAATCTGTGGCTGACCTTCGGGGTTCTCAAACCATTCCAGCAAGTGGCCGGGCGGCAGCTTGCGAATCCCGCCAAACAGGGTCTCGGCCCCGCTAACGTACCCAAACGCCAGATATTCGGCGATGTGCTCGTCGGCCGGGACAACCGCCACGGAGGGATGGCGCAATAGGGCTTTGATCTCACTGGCAAAAGCGAACGTTTGCCCGTCCCAGAAGTAATAAAAGGGTTTGATCCCCAAGCGGTCCCGCGCGGCCACCAGGCGACGGTTCTTCTCGTCCCAAATGGCGAACGCGAACATCCCACGGAAGCGCTCCAGGCAATCAGGCCCCCACTCTTCCCAACTGTGCAGAATGGTCTCGGTGTCGGACCGGTTGGCGTACCGGTGGCCAGCCTTTTCCAGTGCGGGCCGCGTGTCGGAATGGTTAAAAACTTCGCCGTTGTAGACAATCCAGAGGCTGCCATCTTCGTTGGTCATCGGCTGATGGCCGCCGGAAGGATCGACAATGCTCAATCGACGCTGGCCGAGGAAGGCTGGCGCTCCCTCATAATGACCATTGTCATCGGGGCCACGATGACGAAGGGAGTCGGTCATCCGCCGCAGGATGGCGGGCGCATTGGAGGGGACCTGCCGACTAACAAATCCGGCTATACCGCACATGGCTAGTTCGCTCCCTGTGCGCCGCCCGGCCGGGAGTAAATGCGGTAGACAACCGTACAGAGATCTTCTGCTTCCCGCCCCTGGAACGGGGTAGCCAAGGGGAACCCACTCCTGATGGCGGCCAACGAGGGCTCATCAAGGAACGGATGGCGGGAGAACACTTCGTGTCCGGCGGCGTCATAAATTCGATCGTAATCGCTTCGGCGCAGGCGGTTGTGATAAGCAAACTGATTGTCGTTGTAGCGGGACCACTCCCGCTCTTCAAACTGCAAAAAGTGAATCAGGCTCAGCGTCTTGTCTTCGTGCGCAAAGTGGTCGGAGGGGTCAATGTGATGGCAGGCGACGCCGCCGACGGCCAATACACGGTTAGCCTCCCGCAGAATGGCTTCCAGCACCGGACCAGGGATGTGCTCGAAAACAGTATAAGAAAAGTGAATATCAATGCTCTGAGCGGCGAGTCGCGTGTTGCTGGCGTCGGCTGGCGCGTGGTAGCGGATAGCGGTCTTCGCGCTCAAGTCCTGAACACCTTGCACACTAGCGAGCACATCCAACCGGGTCGCTAGCTCTTCAGCACCCACCAATGGCCCTAGAATGCCCACTATCGCTTCCCGGCCCCGCAGAAGCTCACCAATACTTGCCATGACCAACTCTTCCCGCAGATATACGTTCAAATCAAACGTGTTCACCGATTGGGCCCCGCAGAGGTAGAAGGCGATGGGCATATCCAATCGCCGCCCCGTGCCGATCTCCATGACTCGCTTGCCGACTATTGCAAGGCCCATTCCCCGCATTTCGATAAAAATATCCAACGCCGCCCGCAGCATCGGCAACGGGTCCGGCGTATAGCGAAGGCTGCCAAAACGCCGTTGGAGGAAGTAATAGATTGCATCTTTGGCCGGCAACGCAGCGCATACCCGTTGGATTGTAGATTTTCGTTTCCAGCGCAATCGTGTACCTATCCCTTAGTGTGTCATCGGCAGCAATCGTTGCGCAGTCTAGGGTTTGCCGGAAATAATCAGAGCCGACCGTATTTCAACCCGGATTGCGGAGCAGTTGAGCTGGAAGGAACGGTGGGCCCTTCTGCTGAAGAGCATCTTGCGAGATTTCTACGCAAAACGGACCGGACAAGCGGCCGATCCGGCCTTGGCTGGCGGATCAAGTGCCGTTTTCAGGTTCCATTGAAGAATGGGATTACCTACTTGGTGTCGTATAAGTGGTCGAAGACGATGTCGATTACGGGGGCCAATCAGGACCCGTATAGCTTGCGGGGAGCTAAGTCGCTGGCGGATTTTGATATTCTGCGTCGGTGAGTCGTCAGTTCGGTGTATGAGCTGCCCTTTGGACAGGGAAGGCGCTGGATGACGCGGGGCGGGGTGGCGAAAGCGGTGCTGGGCGGATGGTCGATGGGAGGGATTTTGCAGTTGCAGGCGGGGAGTCCGTTTACGCTGACAACGAGTCGGGACATCGCGAATGTGGGGACGACGACGCGGCTGAGTCGGGCGGGATAGGGGACGGTGAGCGCGCCGAATATTGTGCAGTGGTTCGACGCCAGCGCGTTTGTGAATCCTGTGAACTTTAGGCCTCCTCGCTGTTTGGTGTGGATAAGGCCGGATAGAGCGGAGCGGCAGCGTTCGACGGTTTGAGTTGCGGGGCCGACTGGAATCTAGGGACCTCGGAGTGTGCGGTGTTCCTGTTCGGGTTTGAACAGGGAAGCGGCAGCATCGCCGTCGCGGCGGGGGTCATTTCTACGGCCGACCTCGGGGCCAAGTACGCTTACTCGCCCCTCGCTGGCGAATTTTGACCGGCGATTCTACCCACGGCAAACAGCGAAGAACCAACTTTAGGTGTGGAGCGAGTAGGGTAAATATTCAGCGGGGGCCGGACAGCCAGAATCTGGATGCGATTTTGAGCAAGAGCTTTCGGCTAGGGAAGGAGTCTCGGTGGCGGCAGTTCCGGTTTGAAGGATTTAACGTCTTGAATCATGCGAACTTCGGACAGCCGAATGGGAATATCAACCAACCGACACAGGTGGGGCGGATCTTCAGGGCGGGGGCGCCGCGGATTCTGCAGTTGGCGTTGAAGCTGAATTTCTAGCTGGGCCCGGATTGCGTTAAGAGGTTGAGAAGGCGTACGTCCCAATCGAAGGGCTTGGTGTCCCAGATGAGCGAGTCGTAGCCGGGAGCGTTGGGATTGAGGAGGATGTTGTCTTCCTCGGGGATGATGATGGGGGGTACGCGAATCGCGAGTTCGTTGGCTTGGACGAGCCATTGCTTGCCTATCTCGGCGGTGGTCTCCGTTCCTCGGCGGAGCAGAAGCTTCTGAGGGTCGAGCGAATCCGTGACCGGAGGGAGATGGGTCCACGCACAGGAGAGTTGCCGGGGCACGGAGTTTATCGTGACGTGAGACAAGATCTCCAAACAGGCGAGGGAAAGGTGGGTGGACGTATACAACATGCGGTGCCCAGGAGGGTTCCAGCGACCCCCGGATAAATAAGCACCCATCGGGTCTTCGGGCAATCTTCCGGATTTGTACAAACGGAAGACGCGAATTCGAGGCTCCGGCATCGACCGCCGAGCTACGCTTGTACGCCGTAGTCGAGCTGGATTAAGAGGCGGAGCACTTGGCGCATCGACTCTGCATCGCCAGAGGCGAGACGTCGTTGCGGGCTCGTCTTGCCCAGCGAAGAGTTGGACGAGCGGAGCCAAGTCCCAGCCCGCTGGGAGTCGCCAAATACCTCTGTCGCGTAATTGCGGATGAAAGATGGGTCGGGATGATGCAAGGCGGCTTGCAGGACGGGGGGAGAAGAGAGTTGGACGGCGAGTGCGACTGCCACGATTTAGGGTAGCGCGATTTGGGGGGGGATGGCGGGGGGAGTGCGAGAGTGGCCGTAACGTTCGGCTTGCTGTTCGCCAGTGATGCGGTAGGAGTAAGCGGCCGGATCCTCCGGGAGCATGGTGGCGTTCCAGGCGTCGTAGGTGCCGTTCAGGTGGGCGAAGAGTTCGGGGTAGGCGGATTTTCGGTTGGCGCGCTCCAGAGGGTCATCGGTTAGGTTGAAGAGGTAGCTGTTGGTCCGGAGACGGAGGAGCTTCCAATCGCCTTGGCGGAGCGCGCGTTGGTGATCGGCGCGATGACGCCAGAAGAGGGTGCGGGAGTGCAGAGGGCCGCTTAGGGTGGGAAGGAGGTTGATGCCGTCGGAAGGGAACGCGGGGTCCGGCTTGAGACCGGCGGCCGCCAGAAGCGTGGGTAGCCAGTCCATGGAGATGGCGACTTGCGGGGTAGTGGAACCGGGGCGAATGTGGCCCGGCCAGCGGATGATCGCGGGCACCCGAATGCCGCCTTCGAGGAGTTCAGCTTTGCGCCCGGAGAACGGCCAATTGTCGGAGAAACGCTCCCCGCCGTTGTCGCTCGTGAAGAGGACGAGAGTGTTTTGCGCGAGGTTTTTGTCGGCAAGGGAGGTGAGGAGGCGGCCGATTCGCTGGTCCATAATTTGGACCATGCGGGCGTAAGTCGAGTTATTGCCGCCTTCCCAATCGGAGAGGTGGGTGAGCCGGCCGGAAGCGGCTTCGTCGCCGGGGACCTGCCATGGCCAGTGCGGGGCGCTGAAGTGCAGACTGAGGAGGAAGGGTCGGCGATCTCGTGCGCGGGCGGTGAGGATGGATTCGGCGCGGTCGGCAAGGAGGTCGGTGAGGTAGCCGGGCTGGTCGACAAGGGTGTTGCCCTCCCAGAGGTCAAGAGGGCCGTCAGCGGCGGCGCTGGATCGGTGGGTGAAGTAGTCGACCCCGCCCATGCGGTAGCCAAAGAACTCGTGATAGCCGCTCTCGAGGGGGCCGGTGCCGGGGAGAGTGCCGAGGTGCCACTTGCCGACGAGGCTGGTGTGATACCCGGCGGCTCGGAACAGGGAGGGGAGAGTGGGATGGGCAGGAGGAATTCCGACGATGGGGGAGCGGGTGGAGATGGGCTCCTCGAGGCCGACCGGGAGGCGGTACTGATAGCGGCCGGTGAGGAGGGCGGTGCGCGTGGGGGAACAGACGCAGCCGTTGGCGTAGGCCTGGGTGAAACGGACGCCCTGGGCGGCGAGCCGGTCGAGGTGGGGCGTCTGGTAGTCGCGGCGGCCATAGCAGGAGAGGTCGGCGTAGCCGAGGTCGTCGGCCATGATGAAGAGGATGTTGGGCCGGGGAGAGGGGCCGAGCGCAGCAAGGAATTGGCGGCGGGAGGGGCGCATGATCGATAGTAGCCCGGGTTATGATTTGGTCTTGAGCGAAATACGACAGTTTGTGGCGGAGCGGCTGTTTGAGCCGGAGAGTGAAGGATTGCGGTTTTTGCCCGAAGGGCCGCGGGTGCTGCGGCATTCGGGCCTGCCTGGGCATTGGCTGGGATGGGTGGCGATTCAGCACTCGGCGACGGAGCAGGTCGGGAGTTTGAACTTGTTCAACTTAAGGTCGCGGGAGAACCGCAGCTTTACGTTGCCGGGGCGGCCGGGGTTCTTTGCCGAGACCGAAACGGAGGGGGTGGTGATTGTCGGGATGGAGCGGCGGCTCGCGTATTTCGATTGGCGGAGCGGGGAGGTTTCCGAGACCGGGGTGGTGGTGAGCGAGGATGAGCGGGTGATCATCAACGATGGGCTGGCGGTGGAAGGGGGCGTGCTGTTCGGGACGAAACACTTGGGGTTCAGTGAGCTGATCGCGGCGGTTTATTTTTATGAGTGGGCGAGCGGGCGCGTGCATACCGTGCTGGACGGGCAGGTCTGTTCGAACGGGAAATACCTGCGGCGGGATGCGACGGGGGCGACTTTAATCGACATCGATTCGACGCCCAAGACCATTAGCCGGTACCGGTTGGATCCGAAGTTGGAGCGAGTGCTTGAGCGGAGTTTAGTGGTGGCACCGGAGAGCCTGCCGGGGTTTCCTGATGGGCTGCGGCCGTCGCCGGACGGGGAAAGCGTGATCGTGGCGTTCTACAATCCAGAGGCGGTGAGCGACGGGGTGGCGCGGATGTATCGGCTGGCGGATGGTGCGGTGGAGTGTGAATGGGTTTTGCCGGGATCGCCGCGGGTGACTTGCCCGGAACTCGTGGAGATGGACGGGAAAACGAAAATCGTGTTCACGACGGCGGTGGAAGGCATGGCGGCGGAGATCCGGGCTATCGCTCCGGGTGCCGGGGCGCTGTACATCGCCGATACAGCATTTTAGGAGCGTTGCATCTTTTCCTTGACGTCAAGCATCTTGATATCAAGAGAACATGAGCGACCCAACACAAACGATTCCCGGCATTCACTTGTGGTTATTGTTGTCAAAGGCTAGCCAAGCGATGGAAGTTCATGCGCGGCGGAGCGTGGCGGAGCAGGGGCTTTGCCTGAGCGACTTTGCGGTGCTGGAGGCATTGCTGCACAAAGGGCCGTTAGCGGTGAATGTGTTGGGGAAGAAGGTGTTGTTGACGAGTGGGTCGATTACGACGGCGGTGGATCGATTGCAGGAGCGGGGTTGGGTGGAGCGGCGGGCGGAAGAGGGAGATCGGCGGGCGCGGGTGGTGCATTTGACGGCAAAGGGGCGGGGCGCGATTCGCAAGTTGTTTGCGGCGCACGAGCGGGACATGGAACAAGCGGTGGCCTTCATGAGTGCCCGGGAACGGGTGGTTTTGGCCAATGGGCTACGTCGGCTAGGCAGGGGCGCGGCGGTAGGAAATCAGGAATCAGGAGATAACGACAATGAGTGAAATGAAGCAGGTATTGCGGGTAGTTGGCGCGGGTTCGCAGCACTGGGTCGGGGACGGGTTTCCGGTGCGAAACCTGTTTCCTTCGAACGGAGTGGGTGCGGAGATCAGCCCGTTTCTGATGTTGGACTACGCTGGGCCGAAGGTGTTTGAGCCGGCGACGGAACCCCGCGGAGTGGACGAGCATCCGCATCGCGGATTTGAGACTGTGACGATTGCCTACCAGGGTTCGGTGGACCATCGGGACTCGGCCGGGAATGCCGGAACGATTCATCCGGGCGATGTGCAATGGATGACGGCGGCGTCCGGGGTGGTGCACGAGGAGAAGCACGGGCAGGCGTTTACGGCAGCGGGCGGGACGTTCGAGATGGTGCAGTTGTGGGTGAACCTCCCGGCGGCGTTCAAGATGAGCAAACCCCGGTACCAAGGGATTACTAGCGCGCAGATTCCGGAAGTGGCCTTGGGGACCGGGGCGGATGCCCGGTTGATTGCGGGTGAGATAGGCGCGGCGCACGGACCGGCGAAGACGTTCACGCCGGTTACGCTGATTGACGTGCGGATGGCGGCGGGAGGGGCGGGGACGTTGGAACTACCAGCGGGACAGAACTTTGGGGTTGTGTTGCTGCGCGGTTCGGTGACGGTGAATGGGGCGACGGTGATGAGCGGGGAGCCGCGGATGGCGTTGTTGAGCCCGGGCGGAGGGACGGTAGAGTTAGCGGCAAGTGAAGAGTCGCTGGTGCTGGTGTTGGGCGGGGCGGCGATTGACGAGCCGGTGGCGAGCTACGGGCCGTTTGTGATGAATACGCAAGCGGAGTTGCGGCAGGCCGTAGAGGACTTCCGGGCGGGACGGATGGGGCGGTTGGCGTAAGGCCGCCCCATCGGTACTCAGATTGACGAGCGGACGCCAATCTTCTTGAGGACGGTGATCATGGGGCACCAGTTCGTGAAGGCGGACTGGAAGAGATTGATGCCGATGAAGGCGGTGAAGTAGAGCCGGCGCGGGTCGCTGTAGTGCGCGAGGACGAGGCTGAGCATGATGAGGGCTCCGGCGATGAGGCGGAGGTCGAGGGGGACGTCTTCTTTGGCGTTGTCGTCGTGGAGAAGGCCGGGAGAGTCGCCGGCGGAGGCGAGGCGAAGGGTGCGGGCGATTTCGGCGGGAGAGACGCCATGGAGGGCGGCTTTTTCGGAGTCGATGAGCAGTTGGTGTTTGGGCTGGGGGGGCTCGACGTACCAGTCGACGTCGACGACGCCATCGAGCCGTTAAATGAGTTGTTTGACTTGGCCGGCGACTTGGAGGCGGCCATCTTCGGTGGGGCCGTAGATTTCGGCGACCATCGTTTGGAGTACGAGCGGGCCGGGGGGGGGCCTCGGCGACTTTGATATTGGCCCCGTTGGCGCGGGCGGCGTTTAACGCATCGAACCGGACGAACTTCAGCCTGCCGGAAACAAGGGTGGAAGTGTTGAACGGCGGGACGATTAACTCGTCCCGGGCGGCGCGGGTGTTTCAGTTGGGATTGCGGTTTGAGTTTTAAGTTCAGCGGCGGAGCGGAGAGTGCGGTATAGTGGTGAAGGTCATCGGGCCGTAGCGCAGCCTGGCTAGCGCGCTTGCTTGGGGTGCAAGAGGTCGCGAGTTCGAATCTCGCCGGCCCGACCAAAGAACGCAGTGGACTTAGGGGTGGTGGCCTAAGTCGACTTTCTTCGATATTGAAACGGCGATATATTAGGGTCGTGCGTCTCAGATCCAGTTGGCTTATCGGTTTTTGCTCGGTGGGTTTCGGCTGGGCCGCGGAGCCGGGGGCGGAGCTGTTTCTGGAAAAGATCCAGCCGGTGCTTGAGCGAGAGTGCCAGGGTTGCCACGGCAAGCTGCAGGCGCTGTCGAAACTGGATTTGAGTTCGCGGGAGGGGCTGGTTCGGGGCGGCGTGCGCGGGGCGGGCTTGGTGGCCGGGCAGCCCGGGCAAAGTCTGCTGCTGCACGTGCTGGAAGGACGGAACGACTTGCAGATGCCGCCGGGGGGCGCGAGCAAGAGATTGCCGCCGGAGACGATTGCGGCGTTTCGCAGTTGGGTGGAGGCGGGCGCACCTTGGGTGGAGCGGAAGGAAGCGGCGCAGTGGGGCTACAAGCCGGAGGACCTTTGGGCGTTTCAGCCAGTACGAACCTTCGCGCCGGGCAGGGGAATCGACGATTTCATTGGGGAAAAGCTGGCCGAGGGCCAAGTTCCGGTGGCTCCGCGGGCGGATCGCCGGACGTTGATTCGGCGGGCGACGATCGATTTGACGGGATTGCCGCCGACGCCAGGAGAGGTGACGGCGTTTGTGGCCGATCAACAGCCGCAAGCGTGGGAGCGGCTGGTGGATCGGCTCCTGGCGTCGCCGCGGTATGGCGAACGGTGGGGGCGGCACTGGCTGGACGTCGTGCGCTACGCCGACACCAGCGGCTATTCGAATGACTTTGAGCGGCCGAACGCGTGGCGATATCGAGATTACGTGATTCGCAGTTTTAACCAGGACAAGCCGTACGATCAGTTCATACGGGAACAGGTGGCCGGGGATGAGCTGTATCCGGGGAAGGCGGAGGCCGTGATCGCGACGGGCTTTCTGCGGGCGGGGCCTTGGGAGCATACGGGGATGTCGGTGGAGGCGGTGACCCGACAGCAGTTTCTGGATGATGTCGCGCATGGGACGATCAACACGTTCCTGGGCTTAACGCTGGGTTGCGCCAAGTGCCACGACCATAAGTTCGACCCGATCCCGACGAAGGACTACTATCGGGTGCAGGCTGTGTTTGCTTCCACCGAATTTGCCAAGCCTCGGGTTCCTTTTTTAGACGGCGAGAATATCAGCGACCTCGTGAGCGGGAAGGCGTACATCCAGGGTCGGTTCGAGCGGGCGAAAGCGACGATGGACGACTACCGCCAGCAAGCAGTGCAGGCTCTGATGAAGAAGCGCGGGGTGGCCAAGGCGGAGGAGTTGCCGAAAGGCGAGCTTGAGCAAGCGCTGAATACCGGTGACGGGCTGGAGGCCGAGAAGTACGAGGAGTACAAGCTCTTCCAGAAGCACGGACAGTTGTTTAAGGAATCGCTCGGACGATATGAGCCGCAGGCGTTTGCGGTGTCGAGCGGGCCGCTCGACGGGGCGACCGACGGTGGGCCGAATCTGAAGTATGCTCGCCGAACGGCCTATCAACCGGCGGGGGTGAATATTCTGCCGGGCGGGAACATTCAAGCGCCGGGCGAGGCGGTAACGCCGGGTGTGTTGTCAGCGCTCGAAAAGTACGGGAAGTTCCTGGCTTTCGAGGTGCCGACTACGGTGGAGGGGCGAAGGTCGGCCCTGGCGAATTGGATCGCCGATACGAAGAATCCGTTGACCGCGCGGGTGATGGTGAACCGCGTTTGGCAGTACCACTTCGGCCGCGGTTTGGCGGGGGATACGAGCAACTTCGGCAAGATGGGGAAGAAGCCGACTCATCCGGAGCTGCTCGATTGGCTGGCGGCGACGTTTGTGGAGAAGGGGTGGAGCGTGAAGGAGCTGCATCGGATGATGATGCGGTCCGAGGCCTACCAGCGAGCGAGCAGTTCGACCGGGCGGGAGAAGGATCCGGAGAATGCGCTTCTTGGCCGTTTTTCGCCTCGCCGGGTGGAGGCAGAGGTGTTGCGGGATAGCCTGCTGGCGGTGAGCGGGGAGTTGAGTTTGGAAGCCGGCGGGCCGGGCGTTTTCCCGCAGATCAATGACGATGTGGCGCGACAGCCGCAGCATCGAATGGGATCGTTGGCCCCGGCCTATCGGGCTTCGCCGTTGCGGCGGCAGCGCAATCGGCGGACGGTTTATATGTTTCAGCAACGGAGCCTGGTGGACCCGATGATTGAAGTGTTTAACGGGCCGAGCCTGGATCTTTCCTGTGAACGGCGAGAGGCTTCGACCGTACCGACGCAGGCATTCGGGCTGTTCAATAGTCAGTTGACGAACGATTTGGCGTTGGCTATGGCGGTTCGGCTGGAGCGGGAATCGTCGACGGTGGACGGCCGGATTCGGCGGGGGTTTGCGTTGGCTTTCGGGCGGCCGGTGGAGGACGCGGAGTTGCAAGCGGCGCGGCGGCATTACGAGCGGATGTTGGCGTTTCACAGGGCGAACCCGGCCCCGGCGAAGGCGGCGGCGAAGCCACTGGTGCATAAGATTACGAGCGAGTTGACGGGGCAGACTTCGGAGTTCGTCCAGCCGGAGGATGCGGCGCCGTTCGAGGCGAACTTGCATCCTTCGGAGGTAGGGCCGGAGACGCGGGCGCTATCGGATGTAGCGCTGATGCTGATGAATGCGAATGAGTTTGTGTACCTGTACTAGGGGAGTCATGGCATGAGGACGGCGTCAATTTCGCGGCGGGAGCTACTGTTTGGCTCGGGAATGGGGTTGGGCGCGGTGGCCCTGAGCGCTTTGGAGGCCGAAGGTGGAGTGCTGCGTCCAAAGGCACCGCATCACGCCGCGAAGGCGAAACGCTGCATCTTTTTGCTGATGGAAGGCGGGCCGAGCCATATTGACACCTTCGACCCGAAGCCGAAGTTAGAGCAGCTTCACATGACACGCTTTCAAAAAGAGCGCAACAAGTTTGAAGCCAACATGAACACGGGCGAGCGGTATTACGTGAAGAGCCCGTTCGAGTTTCGGCGCGCGGGGAAGATGGGGATGGAGATCAACTCGCTGCTTGAAAGCTTCAGCGACGTGGTCGACGATGTTTGCTTCTACCGGGGGTTGAAAGCGGACAGCGTCAATCATCCGACGGCCTTGTATCACTTGAACACAGGCAATCAATTTGGCGGGGATCCGTCGCTGGGGGCTTGGACCTCGTACGGATTGGGGACGGTGAACCAGAATCTGCCTTCGTTTATGGTGTTGCCGGATGTGGCGTATCCGCAGGGCGGCGCGGCTAACTGGTCGAACGGGTTTCTGCCGGCGTACTACCAGGGAACGCCGTTGCGGCCGGGGGGCGCGCCGGTGTTAGACATGACTCCGCCGCCAGGGGTGACGAAGCCGCGGCAGGAGGCGAATCTGGGCTTCTGGAAGGAGTTGAACGAGTTGCATAAGGGTCGCCATCCGGAGCACGAGGAATTGGTGGCGCGGATGGAGAGCTACGAGTTGGCTTTTCGGATGCAGGCGGAGATGCCGGGCGTGGTGGATTTGTCGAAGGAGTCGGCGGCGACGCTGGCGATGTATGGGATTGGGGGGGCGAATAAGGATGCGGATGCGTTAGGGCGGCGGTGTTTGTTGGCGCGGCGATTGGTGGAGCGCGGCGTTCGTTTTGTGCAGGTGATCGCGATGGGTTGGGATTCGCACGATTACATTGATAAGGCGCACGGGTCTCGGCTGCGCGCGATTGACAAGCCGGTGAGCGGGTTGTTGAAGGATTTGAAGCGGCGGGGGATGTTGGAAGATACGCTGGTGGTTTGGGCGGGGGAGTTTGGTCGCAGCCCTGATAATGGGATTCGGCGGGGGAGCGCGGCGTGGGGTCGAGACCACAATGCGAATGCGATGTCGATGTGGATGGCGGGGGGAGGGGCGAAGGCGGGAGCGATTGTGGGGGCGACGGATGAGGTGGGAGGGATGGCGGTGGAGGTGGTGCATCCGCTGCGGGATTTGCATGTGACGATGTTGCACTTGCTGGGATTAGATGATGCGAAGTTGCGGTATTTGCATGCGGGGCGGGAGAAGCAATTGAGCCAAGTGGGGGGGCAGGTGATTCGGGAGTTGCTGGCGTAAGGCGCAACAGGGCGGCCCCGAAGGACCGCCCTGTTTCGTTGAGGTTTTTCTTAGCTTAGAAGACTAAGCGCAGGCCGAGCCGGATGTTTCGGGGTGCTTGGTAAGCCCCGGCACCGCCGGCGCGGTAGTCGCCGCCGGGTAGCCCGTAGATTGGGTTGTAGGGAACCGAACCGCCGACAGTGACGAACTGCTTCGGATCGTAGCCCCGGAAGAATTGCGCAACCGGGATGCCGATGGCTCCCGCTCGATTGAACTGGGTGGTCCGGCTGATGACGGCCGCTTGGTTGAACAGGTTGACGATGTTGACTTCAAAACGAGCGGTGAACTTCTCGTTGATCTTGAAGCCATGGTTGTAGCTAAGGTCGGACTGGATATACGCCGGGGTCCGTCCCAGATCGCCACGACCATAAGGGAAGGTCGGGGCGGACAGGTAGATGACCGACGTAGAATCCGGCGTGCCGCTCCAAGCGTTCTGGGTTAGGCCGATGGTGCCGGTGCCGAGTTTGCCCATTTTCTGATCCATGCTGGCGTACAGCTTCAGGGTGTGCGGACGGTCCGTGGCCAAGCGGCCAAGGACGTTCTTCTGGCTACCGGTGTTATCGAAGTAGTAGTAGGGAAGATCGAACGCACGGCTGACACCCGGATCGGAGCGGCCGGATTCATCGGAGTTGGCCGCACCGGAGTAGTTGCCGTACAGGCGGCTCCAGGTGTAGCTCGCCATTCCGTTGATCCTGTTGAAGTAGCGACCATCGAGACGGAACTCGACAGCGTCGTATTGACGAACCGCTTTCGGGACGAGGAAGTTGCCATTCGGCGTCTTGCCATCGTAGATCTTGAGCGGATCCTGACGGGTGAGTCCGAAGCCGGGGTTTCCGATCACATACTGCTCGTTTTCTTCGGCATCGAGAACGCCGATGTCCTCGATGGCCCTCAGCAAGTCCTTGCGGACGTAGCGAGTGGTAAACACCAAGCGTTCGTTGATCGCTCGGGACAGGGTCCCGCTAAACTCGCGCGAGGTATAGGGCTTGATGGACGGGTCGATGCCTTCGATGTCACCGGCGGCGTTGATGGGGAGGGTACGGTTATCGTACTGGGTGATCTTCGCACCTGCCGCGCCGGGGTTGGCAATGCCAAGGGCGCTGACGTTGGGGTTATCCAACTTGTAAACGTGCGAGACCCAGTAGTCGGAACCAAAGGAGCCTCGTGCGAGTTCGTACTTCAATACGTCGTAGAAGATGCCGAAACTACCAGCCAGTTTCCACTTCCCGTCGCCTCGAATATCCCACGCGCCACCGATACGAGGAGCGATCTTGCTGCCCCAACCGAAACGAACGGGATCGGCCACTTTCTTGCCGTTGACTTCTTTCTTGTAAGGGGGCAGGAACTCGTTCTCGAAGCGCACGCCGACATTCAGCGTGACGTTGCGATGAACGCGCCATTGATCCTGCAGGTAGAAGCCTTGGTTGTAGCTGTTGACGTCGCCGAGGTTGCGGACGCCGTCTTGCCAGATGTAGTATCCGTAGTCGCCGCCCACGCCCCGGATGGAGCCGCGGGTAAAGACGTCGCCCCAGAAGACCTGGAAGGAGCCGTTGGTGAAGTTGGTGCTGACATCGTTCGAGACGCGGGCCCGGCTGTAGCCGAACTTAAAGATGTGCTGTTGGCCCATAACATTCGCGATGTAGCTCGAGTCGAGGTAGAGGTTCTGGCGGGTAGTGATGTCTTTCACGACGCCGAGAGTGCTGGTCACATTCCGATAACCGTTTGCGCCGGCAAAGGCGGCCGGAACAGGGAGCTTAGACGCCGAAGAGGCGGTCTGGTACTGGAGCCAGGGAAGGCCGGACAGTCCGTAGTTGCCGACCTTATCGTTCTGGTACTTGTAGCCCCAACGCGCCGTGGCGAGCCACCGGCTGGTGATGGAGTAAGTTCCGCCGACGTTCATCGACTGGGAAGGCTGGTAGCCGCCTTGGATCGAGAGGTCGTTGGTCGGTGCCGCGACGCGAGGATCGGCATTCGGAAGCGCGCCAGTTTGCTTGAACGGAGACCAGGTCCACGAGGAGTTAATCTGCAGCTTGGAGAACGGGTTGTAGTCGACGCGCATGAAGCCATAGTGCGTTTTGTCGGTCCGTTCAAAATCGCGGCTCCCGCTGGCGTACTTAATGGTCCGAACGGTGTGAAACAGCTCAGGAGAGTAGCCAGCAGTGAAAAACAGGCTGTTTTTCACGATCGGTCCGCTCAAGGTCAGTCCGGGATAGCGGAAAGACTCGTTGTCTTTGGGCCGAGCGAAAAAGTCGGAAGCATTGGCGTTCAACGGTGAACGCTGGTAGTAGCCACGCGGGCGCGGGTTGAGGTCGTCATTGGTGAACTGATAAAATCCTACTCCATGGAGGCTATTGGAGCCGCCCTTCGTGGAAACGTTAATCACGCCACCGGTGGCTCCGCCGAACTCGGCTTCGAAGCCGCCCGACTTGATCTGGATTTCCTGAATGAACTCGAAGGGAATCGAGTTCTGAACGCGGAGCGAGCCGCGGCGAATATCGGAAACATCGACGCCGTCGATCAGAAACGCGTTTTCTGATCCGGAAGCACCGTCGACTTGGAAGCCGCCGACGCCAGCATTGCCGTTCTTATTTTCGCCGCGGACACCAGGGGCCATGGCGAGAAGGGAGTGGAAGTTCCGACCTTTGGGCAGCGCGTCAAACGTGGCGGCGCTGATATTGGTGGAGGTTTTCGACGAGGTCACGTCGAGAGAGATAGCAGAGTCTGATACTTCGATCACTTCGGAGACCGTACCGACGGCCAATTTCGGGTTAAAGTCGAGCTGGGCACCGAGTTTCAGGTCGATGTTCCGCTGCACGAGCCTGGCGAAGCCAGTCTTGCTCACGGTGATCGTATAAATGCCGATAGGCAGTCTAGGCATGAGGTATTTGCCCTGACCGTCGGTCGATACTTCCACCCCTTTAGGCAAGATGGAGCTGACGGCGGAGATGGTTGCACCAGGGACTCCAGCCCCGGATGCATCCGACACGATGCCTGTGATGAGTCCAGTATTCTCCTGCGCTGGGACGGTTGCGATAGAACCGGCTAGGAGAGAGAAACCGAGAAAAGTTCGCGCAGCAAAGCTCGCGCGCTGGCCGCGGATGCGACGAAAGCTTGAAATCATAAAGATCCTTTCCTTACAAGTTTTGAGTTGGAACGACGGCTCCCTGGTTAGGAAGCTCGCATGCACTCCTATTTTGCCGACCGTGGGCGGCGGATAGGCGAGGGACCCGTGAATGCCAAAATGACAGCAATGTAACCCAATTGAGACCCTTTGGCATCGTAGATACCGCGGCATGCGCGGGTGATGTAGAATTCACCGTCGCAGTAGTACTTTCACCGTCGCAGCAGTACTTTCACCGTCGCAGCAGTACTTTCAACGAGTCGTCGTCTATCTGAACCGACGTCGGTCGCAAGCCAACCGCGTGGAACATACGGGCATACTCGTCGAGCGAGAAGATCTGCTCGTTCACTCCGTGCTCGAGAACCTCAACGATTTGGGGATGCGGCCGGTCGAACTCGTGTCCGGTGGGCTCACACATGACGGCCACGAAGCCGCCCGGTTTCACTACGCGAACTGCCTCCCGGAGGACGCTCACGGGGTCAGCGAAGTGATGCAACGCCGCGAACATCGAGACGAAGTCAAACGTCGCATCGGCGAACGGAAGATGCAGCGCATCGGAGCAAGCGAAGATCACGTTACTGTAGCCGCGCTTTTCGAAAACGATATCGGCCATCTGCATCGTTTGGGCGTCAATATCGATGTTCACTGTCAGGCAGCCGAGGTTGCACGTGGCCGGCGAAGAGGAACTGGCGATCTCCAGTCCGCGCCGGGCCCGCGCCAAGTTCACCGCCCGTTCCACAATGCGAATACCAATCCTATGATCGGCGTCGTAGTCGGCGGCGAGCGGCCCACGGATGGGGTCGAGCGCCTTGTAGGGTCGTTTGACGGCCGGCCGTACCGCGATCGGGAAGCGTTCGGGCGATGACAGGACGCGGCTATCCCCTTCTAGCAGAACGACGGACAGTTCGTAGGCGCCGGGAGCCGTGGGAGCAAGCAAGCGGACGGGGAGGGTAATCTCCCGGCCCGGCAGGACGGTGACAGGCAGGGGCGTTGGAGCGGCTTCCTGTCCCGCCAGGCGCAGAGCCAGGCTCCAGCCACCGCGAGCTCGACGGAGGAGCGGCTCCGAGCCCGTGTTGCGGATCCGTACGTTGTGGCTGGTAGCGGCCCCGCAAACGAGCTCGGGCGGGACGTAGTGGCGGACGACGGAGAATGCTGCCGCGCCGGTGCCGGGTTCCGCCAACGCTTCTACCGAAGGACGGGCCTCACGGTTGATCGCCAACCGCTGCAGCAGATAGTTGTTCTCGGCTTCGAGGAAGGAATCGGTGAATTGATACGTGCGGGCGAAGATGGCCGCGATCCGCCGGCGCGTGGACGCTTCGTCCTTGATGCCAAAAGCGGTGATGACCTGCGTCGTCTCCGCTTCGGTTAGCGGGGCCGCCGCGGGCGAGGTCTTTACTTCGGGCAGCAGGATGGGCACATTGGCCAGTACCGGATACGACTTCCCGCAGCCGCAGGTGTAAGCCTCGGGGCCCTTCCGCAACACCGCCCGACAAGCAAGACAGCGAAACAGATTGCGCCGCCACCACTTGGAGCCGAGGTTCTCCACGCCGAGGCGGTCCAGCCACCGAACAACGTCAATCACCGCGATTCGACCGTGATCTTCACCGCGACTTCGTTGATGAAGATGACCCGCGTCAAGCTCCCGCTCTGCACCCAGGTGGCCGTAATCTGCTCGAACGCACCGAGATTGGCGCGATCCTGGTTCGACGGATCGCCGAGAATCCGGTAGACCTCGTCCGAGAGCATCCCTTTGCGCACCGCGCTGGAGGAGACCGTCCGGGCGGGTTCCCGGGCGGGCTCGGCGCCGTCGAACTCCACATACTCGGCCAGCATCGCCCGGACGGCGGCCGGCGTCGGCACGCTCTCCTTGAGGAAATTATCCGGGAAGTGGATGTTGAAGCGAGAGCCGGCTTGCAGGCGCTTCACTTCAATATCCCGCTTTTTTTCGATGGAGAGTTCTTGCTCCCGGCTGCGGCGGATGCTATCTTCCCGATTTCGCTCGCTGGCCAGGCGGCTCAGTTCCCGGCTCATCTGGTCGCGTCGACGAGAGTCGGTTTCTGTGCGAATGTCGCGTTCGAGGTCGGTCTCGCGACGGCTCTTCGATACCGTGCCGAGCGACACGTTGCCGCTGTCGTCGCCGAAGGTGCCGTAGCCTCCTCCGCCGAGCTGGAACTCGATGTTTTTGCTCTTCACGCGAACGGTCGTCACCATCACCGAATCGCCGTTCCGCAGTGCGACACCGAAGCGTTTCACCCGCTGCGAGTAGCTCCGGAAGTCGAGCGGCGGCTCACCGCGATACTGCAAGTCGACGCCGTCGTTGGTGGCGGGCATATCGATTTTGATCAGCACCGTCTTGCCTTCGAAGGCTTGGCGGAGGGCGGATTCCGATTGGGCAAGTAAACAAACCGCGGTGAAGAGAAGAAGTACGAAGAATTTCGTTGACATTACGAATGGCTTAGTAAGGAATCATCTCATGAAGGCAACGCCAGCGGAATGGGATATTTTGCAGGTCCTTTGGGAAAAGGGTCCGCGGACGGTTCGCGAGGTGCATGAGGCTCTCGGAGCGGGGGGGGGGTACACGACCACGTTGAAGCTGATGCAGATCATGATGACGAAGGGGCTGCTGACGAGAGATGATGCCGCTCGGGCGCATGTTTTTGTGGCGGCGCATCCGCGCGAGGCGATGCAGTTGAGCTACATGGAAGAGATGTTGCCGCGGGTTTTTGGCGGCTCCGCCAGCGCGTTATTACAGGGGGCTCTGGCGGGTGGGAAGCCGACGGTGGCCGAGTTGGCGGCGATGAGGAAGATGTTGGACGAGTACGAGGAGGGCGCATGATGGAGCGCATCGGCGACGCGTTGCTTTACTCTCTGTGGATGGGGGCGGTCGCGGCTTTGGGCCTCAGGGTGGCTCTGGGCGTGTTGCGAAGTTCGCGGGCGCGCTACGGCGCGGCGCTGGTGCTTTTCGTGTTGACGCCGTTGGTCACGCTGTTCCCCTAGGAGCCGGCGACTCGCCAGCTGGCGGGGTCGCCGAGCGGGGAACTGGCGGCCGCGACGGGCGAACTACCGGGCACCGATAGGAGGGCGATTCTGCCGTTGCTCTGGGCGTTGGGGGCGCTGGGGTTTGCGGCACGGGCGCTCGGGGGATGGGCGGTGGTGGAGCGGCTGCGGCGGCAGGGGACGCCGGTGATGGATCCGGTGGTGCTGTGTGCCGTGGCGCGATGGGCGAAAGAACTCGGAGTCACCCGGCGCATTTAAGTCGTCGTCACGGCGGTGGAATCTCCGGTGACGGCGGGCTGGTGGCGACCGGTGGTGATGCTGCCTGTTTCGCCGCTCACGGGGCTCGGCCGGACGGAGCTGGAAGCGGTGCTGGCGCACGAACTCGCACATATCGCGCGGCACGACTACTTCGTGGATGGGCTGCAGATGGGAATGGAGGTGCTGTACTTCCACCACCCGGCGGCTTGGTGGATCTCGGCGGTGCTGGCGGGGCGCCGCGGCGGATTGGAGGAGAGACTCATGCAGACACATTGGGAAGAGAGAAGCGGACGGCATTTCCGTGCGTCGCGGCGATCCTGACGGTAAGCGCGACGCTGCTGGTGGCCATGGCAGTGGGGGCGCAAGAGAAGCTTACCGGCTGTGCATCCGAACCAGCGGGTAAAGACTGGCTCGAGAACAAGGTCCAATGGATCATCCAGGCGCCGGAGCGAGCGGACTATGAACGTCTGGCGGCCCCGGCGGAGTGCGACCAATTTGTGAAGCAGTTCTGGGAGCGGCGCGGAGCGGCGGCGAAAGTGGGACACGAACGTCGGATGAAATGGGCGGCGGAGCGGTTTCCGAAGGTTCCGGATGCGCGGCGGGTGCATGTCGTTTATGGCCCGCCGGATGAGATCGAGTCGCACCCGGTGGAAGGGTTTGACAAATGGCCCTACCACGACGCTCCTGGGCTCGGTAAAAACTTCGACGTTACCTTCCGCACCGAGTAAGCATCGCTATACTGGCGCTATGCCCGACCAAAGCGCCAAAAGCCATACGAAGTGGGATCCGTGGTTCCACTTCATCCTCGCCCCGATCCTGCTTGCCAATTTCTTCATCGCCGCCAAGCACATGTGGAGCTACCCGGCCTACACGACGGTAGTCGCGGTGGTCCTGGCGGCAGCACTGGGGGCGATGCTGTTTCGGATCCGCATCTATGCGCTGAAAGTGCAGGATCGCCTGATCCGTTTGGAGGAACGGCTGCGGCTGCAGGGCCAACTGCCGGCCGAACAGGTCGCGGCGTTAACCGAAAGCCAACTTGTAGCCCTGCGCTTCGCCTCCGACGCCGAAGTAGCCGGGTTGGCAGCCAAGGCCATCGCCGGAAAATGGGGCCAGAAACAGATCAAGGCCGCCATTAAAGTCTGGCGGCCCGATCACTTTAGAGTCTAAATTCCTTCGCCGACCTCGAAGCGCTCTTTACGCCGCAGCACGTTGCGGTCTTCCAGTTGCTTCATAATGACTTCACTGGCTTCCTCGTCGCGGACAGGAAGCGCTTGCGGATCGACGAGCAGGAAGCGGTTGTCTCGAGCCAGCTTGGCGGCGCGCTCCGCTTCCGCCGGATCGGGAGACGCGATCGAACAGATGGCGATGAGGCCAGCATTGTTGAGCACACGGGCCAATTCCGGGAGTAGATGACTTTCCCGATCGTCAGCCAGGATGTGCACTTGGCAGCCAAGATCGAACAACTTCCGTTCGAGCAACACGGCAAGGTCCTGCCGGGCGGTGAGCCAGACGGTGGCTGGATAATGCCCGGCGCGGGCGTAGCGTTCCGCGGGGGTCACAGTGGCTTCGGTCTCTCCGGTGAACTCCAGGCTGCCAAGCTTCAACGGTTCGAGCGATTCGGCGGTCGACTCTTCGATCATGCCAGCGGCGACAGTGGAATTGGTGACCGGGTCGATCAGGATGAATGCCCCCGTGATGCGGTTTTGCTGATAGGGATCGAAGAACAGCGGGCGGCGGGTTTCCACCTGAATCGAGGCGATTTCGTTGAGTTCCAGCTTGTTGGCCGGTTGCTCGGCGAGGGTGTTGATGTCGATGCGGTGGCGGATGCGGGAGATCTGCGCGCGCACCGTTTGCGAGGTATGTTTGAGCAGGTAGTCGCGTTCGGCCTCGCCCGGGGTTTCGTGCATCCAAACGAGTTTGGCGGCAAAGCGGCGGGAGACGTGCGGGACGTGGTTCGGATCGACGATCATGTCGCCCCGGCTGACGTCGACTTCGTCTTCCAGGCAGACGGTGACTGACATCGGCGGGAAGGCTTCGGCCAAGTCGCCGTCGTAGGAAGGCAGCGATTTCACCTTTGTGATGCGGCCGGAAGGCAGCGTCATAACCGTCTGCCCGGGGCGCAAAATCCCACTGGCCAGTTGGCCGGTGAAGCCGCGGAAATCGAGAGTCGGGCGGTTGACGTATTGAACCGGGAAGCGAAGGTCGGTAAAGTTTCTCGCTTCGACGAGGTCGACCGACTCGAGGTGGTCGAGTAGAGCCGGACCCTTGTACCAGGGAGTGCGGGTGCTAGGTTCGGTGATGTTATCGCCTTCGAGGGCGCTGATGGGGAAGAACGCGACGTTCTTCAGCCCTACGCTTTTCGCGTAGGCCATGAACTCGGTTTGAATCTTGTTGAAGACGTCTTCGCGGAAGTCGACGAGGTCCATTTTGTTCACCGCAACAGCGACGTAGCGGATGCCGAGCAGCGACGTGATGAAGGCGTGGCGGCGGGATTGGACCAAAACACCCTTCCGCGCGTCGATCAGCACAATCGCGAGATCGGCCGTGGAGGCACCCGTGGCCATGTTCCGCGTGTACTGCTCATGGCCGGGGGTATCGGCGATGATAAACTTGCGGCGTGGCGTGGCGGCGTAGCGATAGGCGACGTCGATGGTGATGCCTTGTTCGCGTTCGGCGCGGAGACCGTCCGTCAGCAACGAGAAATCAATCGGGCCCGTGGAGCGGTTAACGCTCGAACTCTGGATACTGGCCAGTTGGTCTTCGTAGACGCTCTTGGCTTCGTACAGCAGGCGGCCGATCAGGGTTGACTTGCCGTCGTCGACGCTGCCGGCGGTGGTAAACCGGAGGAGTTGGGATTCGACGCTCATCTTAGAAATACCCCTCGCGCTTTTTGATCTCCATGGAGCCTTCGGTGTCGTGGTCGATGATGCGGTTCTCGCGTTCAGAACGTTTGAAGTGAACGAGTTCGTCCATGAGTTGAGGGAGTGTTTCGGCGTCCGAGCGGATGGCGCCCGTGCAGTAAGTACAGCCGAGCGAACGCATGCGGACTTTCACCATCTCCGGCTTTTCGCCAATCTGGATGGGGTAGTTGTGCTCGATCGGAATCACGTTGTTGCCCCGGACGAGCATCTCCCGTTCCTTCGCGAAGTAGAGCGGAACGATCGGGATCTTCTCCAGTTCGATGTAGCTCCAGACGTCGAGCTCGGTCCAGTTGGAGATCGGGAAGACACGGATTGTCTCTCCCTTTTCGATCTTGGCGTTATAGACGTTCCAAAGCTCCGGGCGTTGATTCTTTGGGTCCCATTGGCCGAACTTGTCGCGGAAGCTGTAGATGCGTTCCTTCGCGCGAGACTTTTCTTCATCGCGGCGAGCTCCGCCGAACGCCGCATCGTATCCCCCAGCGGTCAGCGCGTCGAGCAGAGCGCGAGTCTTGAGCAGGGCGCAGCACTTCTGCGTGCCGAGCTTGAACGGGTTGGTACCCGCGTCAAGCGCTTCCTGGTTCGTATGGACGATCAGATTCAGGCCGAGCTCTTTGACCAGATTATCCCGAAACTCGTACATCTCTTTGAACTTGTAGCCCGTGTCGACGTGCAGAACGGGAAACGGAATCTTCGCCGGGAAAAACGCCTTTTGGGCCAGGCGCAGCATCACGGAGCTGTCCTTGCCCACGCTGTACAGCATGACGGGATTGGCGAACTCGGCGACGACTTCGCGAAGGATGTGGATACTCTCGGCTTCGAGCGCCCGGAGATGACTGAGAATGCGCGGCTCCATTGGAGCCTTCAGGGTAGCAGGCCAATGGTCCTGAAGTCTATCGGAATAGGGGTATTCATTTCTTCCTCGAAGGATTCTGCGCCGGTCCCGCGAACACGGGCGGAATGAGTTCGCGGTTCCAGGCGTTCAGTGCGGTTTCAAGGCGCTGGACGATTTCGGGCTGCGCGGCGGCGAGGTCCTTGGACTCGGCGATGTCAGTTTCGAGGTCGTAGAGCTCGGGTGCCTCACCCCGTCGGCGCACAAGTTTGTGCCGCCCTTCCCGGACCGCCCAGAGGACCCCGCCGCCGGTGCGCCAGAACAGATGCTGATGAGGGGAGCCTTTGCTTTTTCCGGAGAGGAAGGGGAGCAAGTCGACTGAGTCGAGCGCGACGGGTTTACCACCGGCGGCGGCCACGGCGGTCGCGAAGATGTCGAGCGAGATAATCGGTTGCCTGTAGACGCCGGGCTTCAGATGGCCCGGCCAGCGGACGACGAAAGGAACACGGATGCCCCCTTCGTAAACCTGGCCCTTGGCTCCGCGCAATGGGGTGTTATCGGAGCCGTTGATGCCAATGGGACCCCCATTGTCACTGAGAAAGAAGACCAGCGTGTCGCGATCCATCTTGCGCTCTTTCAGCGTCGCCAAGATCCGGCCCACCCCATCGTCAACAGCGGCGACCATCGCATCAAGCTTTTTCCGCTTGTCATCGCTGACGGTGGAAAAGCGGGAGAGATAGGGATCTTGTGCCTGCTGTGGGGCATGCGGGGCGTTGTAGGCGACGTACAGGAACCACGGCTGTTTGCCGTCGCGCCGCCGGATGAACGCGGCGGCTTCGTCCGAGAGCCGGTCGGTCAGATAGCCTTCGAACTTCTCGGGCTTGCCGTTGCGTTCGAGCGGGATCAGATACTCGACGGCCCGACCCTCCATTTGGGCGGCGAAATACTGATGACCGCCGCCGAGGAAACCGTAGGACTCATCAAACCCCCGTTTCAGCGGATGAAATTTCGGCGCGGCGCCAAGATGCCATTTGCCGATGTGGCCGGTGCGGTAGCCCGCCGCTTGCAGCGTCTGGGCGATGGTGATCTGGTCGGTCGGTAGCCCGGACTGCTGATCGTCCGGGTTGTAGACCGGATTGTTCTCGTGGCCGAAGCGCTGCTGATAGCGTCCAGTGAGCATGCCGGCGCGGGTCGGGCTGCAGAAAGGGTGAGAAACGTACGCATTGGTGCAGCGGATACCGGACTTCGCCAAAGCATCAATATGGGGCGATTTGGCGTCCGCCGCGCCCTGGAACCCGAGGTCGCGGTAGCCAAGATCATCGACGACCAGCAACAGGATACTCGGACGCGAGGGGGCGGCAAAAGCGGCCGAGGCGCAGGCGGCAAGAAAGGCGCGGCGGGAGACCATGAAGGGAGCATACACTGAACTGCATGAGGCTCGTTCTGGTTGGATTGTGGGCGGCGACGCTATGGGCGCAAGCCGAGATCTCTGGTGCGCGGATTCGCGAGCATGTGAAGTTCCTGGCGAGCGATCTGCTCGAAGGGCGCGGCGTGGGAACCCGCGGCGGCGATTTGGCGACCGCCTACCTGGCGTCGCAAATGGCGCTGGCCGGCGTCGAGCCGGCCGGAGACAACGGGACGTTCTTCCAGCGCGTCGACCTGGTCGGGGTGGAGCCCCAATCGTCGGCCAAGCTATCGCTGGGCGCGTCCGAACTGACGTGGGCCGTCGATTTCGTTGGGAACACGATGCAACAGAAGATTCTGGCCGAATTTGGAGCCGAGGCGGTATTTGTCGGGCATGGCATCACGGCGCCGGAGTTCGGCTGGGACGATTACGCCGGAGTCGACGTGACGGGGAAGGTCGTCGTGTTGTTCACGAACGAGCCCCCCAGCGACGACCCGAAGTTCTTTGGAGGGAAGGCGCTGACCTACTACGGCCGCTGGACGTATAAGTACGAAGAGGCGGCGCGGCGGGGCGCGGTGGGCTGTCTGATTCTGCATACCACCCCGACGGCGGGCTACGGCTGGGAAGTGGTGAGAAGTTCGTGGGGCAAGGAGGATCCGCAAGTGAAGTTGGACGCCGGGGCATCGGCGTTGGCGTTTGCGGGTTGGGTAACGCGAGGAGCGGCCGAGAAAGCGATGGGTAAGAATCTGGACGAATTGCTGGCTCAGGCGAATACCAAAGGCTTCCGCGCGATGCCTTTCGGCATTGCCGTCAAGGGCGCGATCCCGACGAAACTGCGGTCGATTCGGGCGGCCAACGTGGCCGGCATTGTGCGCGGCAGCGACCCCGAGTTGAGCAAGCAGGCCGTCGTTTTCAGCGCGCATTGGGACCATCTGGGGATAGGGACGGAGAAGGGAAGCGACGCCATTTACAACGGCGCGGTGGACAATGCGACCGGCTGCGGCATCCTGCTGGAAGCGGCCCGGGCGTGGGCCGCTCTGCAACAGCGGCCGAAGCGATCGGCCATTTTCCTAGCCGTCACGGCGGAAGAAAGCGGGCTACGCGGAGCGGAATTCTACGCCGCGAAGCCGATCATCGCGGCCGGGAAGACAATGCTGAATGTGAACTACGACTCGTTCTATCCCTTCGGCGCCGTGAAGGACGTGGTCGTGATCGGTGCCGAACGCACCAGCGTTTATCCTACCGTCGAAGCCACGGCGAAGCGGTTCAACCTGAAGATTAAGGCCGACCCGCATCCGGAGCAGGGCCACTACTATCGCTCCGACCACTTCGCCTTCGCTCGCGCGGGGGTGCCTGCCTTCTCGGTCAACATGGGCACCGAGTATTGGGGCAGGGACGAAACCTTCGGCGATAACATCATCTACGAGTACAACGCCAAGCACTATCACCAGCCATCGGATGAGTACAAAGAAAGCTGGGATTTTGCGGGGATGGAACAGATGGGGCGGTTCGGCTGGGCCATTGGCTTGACCATTGCCAACTCCGGCGTGACGACAACCTGGCGGGCTGGCGACGAGTTCCTGCCCGCCAGGCAGAAGAGCCTCAGCGCGCCAGCGCAGTGACTTTTATGCCGTGTTTCGTGCGCAGGGTGATCAGCGCCTTGCGCTCGACGACGTGACCGGGGACGAGTCGAAACCGCCACTTCTGAGCGATCACGGCAAGAAGCAGGACGCCTTCCATCCAGGCGAAGCGTTCCCCGACGCAAATGCGCGGCCCGCCGCCAAAAGGGAAGTAAGTGAAGTCGCGTTTGTAGAAATCGCCGTCGGCCCAGCGGGCGGGCTCGAACTGGTGGGGGTTCGGCCAATACTTGGCGTTGCGATGCATCAGGTAGGGGCTCATAATGACGATCGATTTGGTCGGCAGCGTGTAGCCCCCTAACTCCAGAGGCTCGCGCGCCATGCGTCCCAGGGCCCACGCGGGCGGATGGAGTCTCATGGATTCGGCGAACACCTGCTGCGTATAGCGGAGTTGGGGGAGATCGTCAAACGTCGGCAGGCGACCGTTGAGCACCGTTTCCAACTCGGCATGCATCGCCGCCTCGGCTTCCGGGTGTTGCGCCAGCACATACCAGGTCCAGGCGAGCGCCGTGGCCGTCGTCTCATGGCCGGCCAGAAACAAGGTGAGAGCTTCGTCGCGAACCTGCTTATCCGACATCGCGGACTGGTCTCCCTCGGCGTCGCGAGCGGCCATCAGCATGGACAGTAGATCGCCGGGGTTCTCACCCGAAGCCCGGCGATCGTTGATGATACGGTAGATCGTGCCTTCGACGAGCTTGGCGGCCCGCAGATAGCGCCGCGTGGCGGGCAACGGAACGTACTCGATGAACTGCGACCCGGGCAGCATGAGTAACGGCATGATGGCAACGAGAGCATTCATCGCCTCACCCACTTGCGGCGCATCTTGTTCGACGTCGGCGCTGAACAATGTCTGTCCGACGATCGCCAAAGTCAGCCGCATCATCTCCTGATCGATGTCGAGAATGGCTTCGTTTTGCCAACGGCGGCGGGACTGGTCGGCGAGGGCCACCATCTGCGCGCCGTAGCCGACGAGGTGGTCACGATAGAACGCCGGCTGGACCATGCGGCGTTGCTTGATATGGGAGGTGCCTTCATTGGTCAGCAACCCTTCGCCCAGCAGCGTTTTGGCACGCTGCAAAATGCGGCTCTTGGTGAAGAGGGCGTTTCGCGTGACGAGCACGTCGCGTATCAGGTCCGGTTCGTTCACCAAATAGATATGCTGGTGTCCGGCCCGGAAGTACGCGAGCGGCCCGAAGTCCGCCGCGACTTTCTCAATGAAGCTAAGCGGGTCCTTGCGGAACGCAAACAGCCTACCGGAAAAGAGCCCATTCGGCGGGCCAAGCGGTCGAACGACGTCTGGCATGCGGCGCTACAGCGGCAGGTTAAACGGCACGACGTTTTCGCGGTCAAAAGTTACGCCGAGGAAGCCGATGCACATCTCGTCCTCGGTGCCTTCTCCCCAGCGAACCACTTTCAACGGATTGCTCGGATTGCGTGGGTTCTTCTCGGAGTTGTTGAAGGTGCAGGTAGCGCGGAGACGGTCAAAAGCGCTCAACCGAATCGGCTGTTGATACTTGTAGAAGCCCTGCCAGTTAAAGTCCCAATCGTCGACATAGATCAGCGATTCAGTCGTTCCGTTCGGCTTCAGTTTCTCCAGCTTGAACTTCGTGCCAAGCAGGTGCATGTGCGGGGCGACCAGGAAGGCGGTCGCGTCGAACAACGGCGGAATCGGGAAGTTCGCCACGACGTCATAGCTCTCGGCACCAGCCGGGATACGGAAGCTTGTATTCACAACCGGCAGGTAAACGAGCCGTTTGTTCACTTCCTTCTTCGAAAAGTAAAGGCCGACCTTCGTCTGGTCTTCCTGCTGCGTGCGACCACCGGGATAGTAGTGCACCTGCATAATCACATCGACGCCCTTCGGCAGCAACGTGCCCAGGCCTTCCGGCAGGCGTGAGGTCCGCATGCCGGGGACCCAGCCGCCGGCCATGCTCGAAAGCGTCAGCGGAATGCCATCGCCCGGCCCGCCGAAGCAGTCGTAGCCAGGATTACCGTCCTTGCCATCCATTTGCCGAGCCTTGCCGGAGGTGTCGAGATAGAGGATCACATGATGAACCACTTGGCGATTTCCGGGGACGACTTGAATCGCGTCCGTGTAACGGTCGCCCCCAAAGTCGGTCGGAATCACGAAGCAACGATAGATGTCTCCGCGACGGCGCAGCGAGTAGGTCTCCGGCATCGTCAGAACTACGTCGGGATCGCCGAGCTGGAACTCGCCGGTCTGAGGGGTCGGCTCGGGGAGGTCGCGGGCGTCCCCTTCCGGAGCGCCGCCGCGATACCAGTTCAGAATCAGGTCGCGCTGTTCGTCGGAAAGGCCAAAGTTGTTCTCAAACGTCCCATGGCCGCCGACGGGTTTCCACGGCGGCATTTGCTTGGTTTCGACCACACGCTGAATGTCTTCGCCCCACGTCATCGCCGCCTCGTAGGAATCAAGCACGAAGGGGCCAATGTCACCTTCGCGGTGACACCCTTGGCACTTTTCCTGAAAGACGCGCGATATCTCGCGGGTATAGGTCACCTGCCCAAACCCACAAGCAGTAAGAACGGCAAACGACAGCGCAAGTTTCACAGACACCCTCTCTACCTATCATTATGACGCAGGATCGTGACGATCGCTTGGGCCTCAGCGGACAGCTCCTGGCCGACCGGGCCGACCTTCTCCGCGGTCTTAAACTTCACGTTGACGCGGTCATTCGGCAGGCCGACCAGCGCGGCAAGGTTCGCCCGGATCTGTTCCCGATAGTCTTTGAGCTTGGGCCGTTGCAGGATCACCGTCGTATCCACATTCGAAAGTTCGAAGCCGCGCTCGCGTACCAAGCCCAGCGCATACTGCACAAAACGATCGGAAGACGCACCCCGCCATTGCGGGTCCGTGTCGGGGAAGTGCGTCCCAATATCGCCAAGGGCCACCGCACCCAGCAACGCATCCGTCACCGCGTGCAGCAAAATATCGCCGTCCGAATGAGCCTCGAACCCCGTTTCGTGCGGAATCACGATGCCAGCCAGGATCAGCACCCGCCCGGGAGCGAGGCGATGGTTATCCCAGCCGAGTCCCGTGCGGTACTCGGTCATACCTGCTTTCGGTTCCCCTCTGCAGCGAGGAAAGCCTTGGCGAGTTCCAGGTCCGTCGGCTTGGTGATCTTGATATTGCGATCGCTACCGGGCACGACGTGGACATCCACGTTCTCAAGGCGTTCGACCAAAGACGATTCGTCCGTACCGGTGAAGCTATCGGCCGTCGCCTGCGCGAACGCCCGCTGTAGCAGCGGCAACCGGAATACCTGCGGCGTCTGCGCCAGCACCAGGCGTTCCCGCGGAATTGTGGTCTCGATACGATGACGAGCGACGCGCTTCACCGTATCCACCGGGACCACCCCAAGAATGGCCGCGCCGCAGACGGCGGCTTCGGTGATCACGGCTTCAATCTGCTCCAGGCTCACGAAAGGACGCACCGCGTCATGAACGGCCACTAACTCCACCGATTCATCGAGCGCCGCCAGGGCATGCTCGACCGACTCTTGCCGCGAGTCGCCGCCGACCACCAACCGTATCGGCTTCGCCAACGATTCTTTGTCCAGTAGCTCCTGGAACCAGCCAATGTCGTCGCCGCGCAGGGCCACGACGATTTCCGTCACGGCGGCACAACGGGCGAACTTGCGAATCGTGTGAAGCAGAATAGGCGAGCCTTCAAGCACCAAAAACTGCTTGCGGCTATGGATGGCGTCTGGCTGAGACTTGGCCATCCGGGTGCCCAAGCCCGCCGCTGGAAGGATGACAGCAACTTTCATGCTCACGGCCTTTAGTGTAGCGCGGCTGCGACATTTTCGGCGGCATGCACCCGCTCATCGAAACGCCCGAAGATCATTTTTCCGGCCGTCGTTTGCAGAACGCTGGTTACGGAGATCTCAATCGTCTTCGAAATCATCTTCCGGGCGTTGTCGACGACGACCATGGTTCCGTCGTCTAGATAGGCGATGCCTTGACTATGCTCTTTGCCCTCTTTCAGAATGAACACCTTCATCAGCTCACCGGGCAGCACAACCGGACGAAGCGAGTTCGCCAGCTCGTTGATATTCAGCACTTCGACGCCGTGGATCTGGGCGACCTTGTTCAGGTTGAAATCGTTGGTGACCACCTTGCCGTTCATTAGCTTTGCCAGTTCCAGTAGTTTCATATCGACGTCGCGCACCTGCGGAAAGTCCTCTTCGACGATACGGATGTGCAAATCGGGGTTCTTCTGGATCCGGCTCAGTATGTCGAGACCCCGGCGGCCCCGGTTACGCTTGAGCGAGTCTGCTGAATCGGCTACCAGTTGCAACTCGCGGAGTACAAACTGGGGAATGATGAAGGTGCCCTCGATGAAGCCCGTCTCGGCGATGTCGGCAATGCGGCCATCGATGATGACGCTGGTGTCGAGAATCTTCAAGTCTTCTTTGGGGATGACGATTTCGCTGCCGAACATGCCACCCAGCGCTTTCAGGTTCAGCATTTCGCCTTTGTTCGCTCCGATGACCATACCGCAGTAGGTCATCCAAAGCAGGATCATGACCTGCAGGAAGGGAACCGTATCGCGATTCGCGGGGAAGGCCTGCCCCAGGACGAGAGTCATGAGATAAGCCCCCAAAATCGCGAAGATGCTCCCTACCGCAGCGCCAAGTAGACGCTGCAGCGTAATTCGGCGTACGCGTGCTTCAAACGCTACGATAAGGCCACCGACGATTGCTCCGGCCGCCGCCGCTGGCCAAGGCGGCAGCGCCGCGGGCTGCAAAAAGTACGCCGTCGCGGCGATCGCTACGACAAAGACAAGTCGAACAAAAAAAAGATCATTCACGGAAGTTTCCCTACACTGGGCCTGCTAACGCTACCGCAGAACGAGGGCTTGCGCAAGGGGGATATCCGAATCCTTAGGGGATGAAGTTCTTCAAGTACCGGCCACTCTGCACGAGCGACGCCTTCCGGTTTTCCAGCGAGCCTTCAAACGCGCGATCTTCCACTTCAATGCACACGGCGCCGTGGTAGCCGGTCTCCGTCAATACGCTAAAAAACTTGCCCCAATTCACATCTCCCATCCCCGGCAGCTTCGGCGTGTGGAACAGGTTCGGATGCGCGAAAACACCAACTTCGTTCAGCTTCTCATTGTCGATGCGGGCATCCTTGGCGTGCATATGAAACAGCTTCGGCGCGAACTCGCGCATCGCCTTCAGATAATCCATGTGCTGCAGAATGAAGTGCGACGGATCGAAATTCAGCCCGAAGTTATCGCTGGGGATGTCGCTAAAAGCGCGCCGCCAAATCGTCGGCGACGAAAGCAGGTTCTTGCCGCCGGGCCACTCGTCCTTCGTGAATGACATCGGGCAGTTTTCAATCCCAACTTTAACGCCTTGGTCTTCGGCATATTTGATGATCGGGCGCCAAGTCTTGAGAAACCGGGGCCAGTTGTCGTCCACCGAAAGTGTATGGTCACGGCCCACGAACGTGTTCATCACCGCAACGCCCAGCAGCTTCGCTGCCTTGATCACAGCCTTGATGTGATTGCAATACAGCTTCGATTCTTCCGCGTCAGCCGTCAACGGGTTCGGGTAATAGCCGAGCCCACTAATCGAAACGCCGTATTTGGCCGTCAAGTCCTGCACGCGTTTCGCGTCCCCCGCGGTAAAGCCCGCCACGTCAATATGCGTGATGCCCGCATAGCGACGCTCAGCCTTGCCCTGCGGCCAACACATCACTTCTACAGCCGAAAAACCATTTTGGGCCGCGAAGGCCAACACTTCTTCAAGCGACAGATCGGGCAGGATCGCCGTGACAAATCCAAGAGTCAACATGCTCTATAGTTAATCACGAAAGGAATTGCACTTCCTCTTCGATCTCCAGGCCAAACCGGTCGAACACCCTGCGCTTGAGTTCACCCAGCAGCGCGACCAAATCGGCCGCCGTGCCCCCGCCCGTGTTGTAAACAAGGTTCGCGTGATAGTCCGCCACGCGCATCGCACTCACAGCCAGCCCCTTCGCGCCCACCTCTTCGAGGAACCAGCCCGCCGGGATTTTCCCCTCCCGGATGACGTTCGCCGGCACCTGCGCCGCCACGGCCGGCGACAACTCTCGCAGCAACAGGTTCTTGAAAATCGAACCCGCACACTGCATCGTGGGCGGGAACTTGGCATCGCGCGTCGCCCGGATCGCGGCGGACTTGGCTTGCAGCACCGCCACTTCGCCCCCTTCCAGTCTCAGCCCGGCCGAAAGAATCTGCCAGGCTTTGTTCTTTTTGAAGATGCTCTCCCGGTAACGAAACTCACATTGATCCCGATCGAACTCGCCGACTTCGGTCCCAACTGCGAAACGAACCCATTTGACGCGTTCGGCGATCGACTGCCCATAGGCCCCGGCGTTGCCATAAATCGCGGCGCCAACCCAGCCCGGGATCCCCGCCATTGCCTCCATTCCCGCCAACCCCCGGGCGTTCGCAAAGTCGACGAGATCGTTCAACTCGGCACCCGCCTCCACGCGAATTCCCGAGGCATCCACGGTCATCGCAGAGGCGTCATATCGCAGCACCAGCCCCGGATACCCGGCGTCACTGACAATCAAGTTCGTCCCCCCGCCGATCGTCGTCCACGTCGCCGCGGAACCGGTAAGCACGCCTAGGGCCGCCAGGTACGCGGCCTCGCTCGTTGTTGAAACCAGCGCCCGGCAAGGCCCTCCCAGCCGAAAGCGCGTATGGTTTCGCAGAAGCGCGCCCGTTCGGACGGTCAAATCGGGGATCGTCTGGAGCCGCTCCAGCGCCGCAAGGGCCAAAGTCATTTTTTTGATTATGGCTAACCGAGGCGGTACGTGTCAGTCTAATCGTAAAAATGCACCATATTGATCTGGCACCAGAGCCGGGTGCAGGCGGGCGAGGCGGATGCCTTCGCCGTGCTGGTGGAGCGCCACAGCCGACGTGTGTTCCGGCTGGCGTTTCGAATCACGGGCAATGAAAACGATGCCAACGTGATTGTGCCGGAGACGTTTATGCGTGCCTATCGGAAAATCCATCGCTATGAGTCGCGGGCGAGTTTCGCCAGGTGGATTCATACGATTGCGAGAAATCTGGCGCTCGGCACCCTGAAAAAGAGCCGCCCAGGTATAACCGAACTCGAGATGGTGTCCCCGGCTGCCACGCCGGAACGCCTCGCCACTTCACAACTGCTGGGCGAACGAATCGCGAACGCTCTGAACCAGCTCCGTACCCGCGAACGGGCCGCATTTATCCTCCGCCATTACGAAGGCGTCCCGCTGGTCGAGATCGGCGAAACGCTGTGACTCAGCGAAAACGCCACCAAACAAGCGAAAACGCCACCAAACAAAGGACTGTTCGCGCGGTCAAAAACTTGCGCCGGGCCCTTTTGCCTTAGATTACCCTCACATGACCCACCCCACCGAAGACCACCTGATTTTGCACTACTACGGCGACGGCGGCGACGACGACCCGGAACCGCACCTAGTCGAATGCGTCGATTGTCGCCAGAACGATCGGAGCTTGCAACGGATCCTGAATTCGCTCGACGCCGCTCCCGGAACGTGGGGCCGACTACGGCCAGCAAGTTTGGCGCAAAGCGCAACCTCGCTGCCGCTCTCCGGCGAAACTCCCGGCACTGGGCCCTTGGAATGGCGGCGGCGGTTGTGGTCGTCGGAGCGTTTCTCGCTGGGACCGCCTCCGAACGGAACAAGCCCTTGCCCTAGTCGAAAATCCCCGCGCCAGGCTCCTCCGCGTCGCGCTCGATGGACATTTGGCATCCAGCCTCATAGTCCTCGCCGAAATCGAAAACGCCCCCGGCCGGACGATGGATATCTCCAGGCAACGCCAGTCCGCCGAGCAACTGCTCGATGACGACCGGCTGTACAAACAGACCGCCAGCGGAACGCAAAAAGCGCAAATGAGCCAGTTGTTGAACGATCTCGAAGAATTCCTGTTCGAAATCGCCCACCGCCCAGCGCAGCTAAACGGCCCGCAGTTGTAGGAGCTACGGGCCAGAATCGCCCGCAAAAGGATCATTTTCGACATTCGAATTGCGGCCGACTAGCCAGCACCCGCAAAAGGAATCGTATGAACTCAGTTGCTTTATTTGAGCTCACCCGTAGCATCTTATGTGCCTGTTTAAAAGAATGAGCCGGACCCTACTCAGCTTCGGCCGGCCCGCCGCCCCCGCTGGCTCCGCGAGCGCCGCGGACCACGAACCAGGATGCCTACCGCCAAGCCGCCCGAGAGCTGGACCAACGCCAATACGAAAAAGCCGTTGCGCTATTCGGCAAAGTCGTCGAGATAAAAGAAGCCCGCGCCGATGGCGCTCTGTATTGGAATGCCTACACCTTAGTCGCGACTAGGCCGCTCTACCAAGGGCTTGGCCGCCTTGGCCGAACTCGAACGTGCCCATCCGAAACGCGTATGGCTAAACGACGCCACGGCCCTCGCCGCCGAAATGCGTCAGGCCGTCCGCCGGCCCGTTCGGCCAGAAGCCGAAAACGGAGAAGCGCTTAAACTCCTCGCCCTCAAAGGCCTGATGCGCTCTGCGCCGAAAACCGCCCTCCCCCAGTGCGGAAAATCCTAAACGCCCCGAAGAACCCTCCGCGCCACAAAAACGCACCCTCTTCGTCCTGGCGCTAAGCCGTAGCGCCCGGGCAGGCGAAATCGTCACCCCGTGCGCCAGAGGCGGCGCCAGCCCCGATCTGCAAGCTGTAGCGGTCGAATATCTTGGCGTCCTCAACTCGCCCGAATCCCGCCAAAGCCTGGCCGATCTTTACGCCATCGCCGCCGACGTTTCCGTCAAGCGGCGTCCTCCGCGGCTTCATGATCAGCCGCAACAAAGAGCGCCTGCTGGCTGCGGCGAAGTCCGAAACCAACCTCGATCTCCGCCGCGAAGCCCTGTAAATGCTCGGGGCCTTCGGCGGACGCGCGGAATTGGCGCAGCGCGACTCCACCGAAACGGATAAGAACGTCAAGCGCGCCATCCTCGACGGTCTCTCCGCCTCCGGCCAAGCCGGCCTACTCGTCGAAATCGCCCGCAAAGAAACCGACAAAGCCTTGAAGCGTATGGCCGTCGAACGCCTAACGACCATAAAAAACAAAGAGGCTACGGCGTATCTACTGGAGTTACTCGGGAAGGAATAAGTGCAAGAGATCATCAAGCTTTCAAGTGTCAGCAAACGGTACGTCGCCGATGAAAGTGAAACCCATGCGCTGGCCGGGATTGAAATGGAGATTCGACGCGGCGAATACGTGTCGATCTCCCGGCCATCCGGTCAACGACACGAAACCCAGCGAGCGGGCGCGCATCCGCATCGCGAAAGCGGCTTCATCTTCCAGGCCTTCAAGCTGATCGGCGATCTCACCGTTTACGAAAATGTCGCCTCCCCCCTGACCTACGGGAACAGGTCCGCCGCCGAACGCAAAAAAGCCGTCTGCGAAGCCCTCGAACGCGTCAGCATGGGCCAGCGCGAACGGCACTATCCATCCCAGCTTTCGGGCAGCCCAGCCATCCTTCTGGCCGACGAGCCCACCGGCAATCTCGATTCGCAAAACGGTGAACAGTTGATGAACCTACTCGAAGAACTCCATCAAGGCGGTGCCACCATCTGCATGGTCACCCATGATCCGCGCTTCGCCCAGTGCAGTATTCGACTCTTCGACGGCCGCATCGTCGAAGAGTCGATAGCCGCAACCGCGTAATCTACTAGAGGAATGCCCAACCTGTTCTGCGGCTTCCCGGCCCCCGGCCAGGAGTTCCTCCGGGAACTCAAAGAAAACAACCAACGCGACTGGTTCCAAGCGCGCAAAGATATCTACGATACCGCCGTCAAAGCTCCCATGGTGGAGTTCGTCGATGTCCTAAACGCCGAGTTCGCCCGCTTCGCCCCCGAGTACATCACAGACCCCAAGAAGGCGATGCACCGGATCTATCGCGACACCCGCTTCAGCAAAAACAAAACGCCCTACAAAACCAACTCCTCCGCCTCGTTTCATCAATCGGTCACCGACAAGGAAGCCATGGCCGGCTTCTATGTATCCGTTTCGCCCTTCCAAATCGAAGTCGCCGGCGGCGTCTACTCTCCCGAGCCCCCCCAGATGCTGGCCATTCGGAACGCGATTTCCAACGACCTCGACACCTGGGCGGCCCTCGTCGAGCACAAAAAGCGAAAAAAGTTCCTGGGCGAACTTCAAGGTGATGCCCTCACCCGGCCGCCCAAGGGCTTCCCGCAGGACGACCCCGCCGATTTCTGGATTCGCAAGAAACAGTGGCTCTACTTCGATCTCACCCTCGATCCCGCGCTGGCCTTGACCCCCAAGCTGGTCGGGGAAGTCGTCCGCCGATTCGAAGCGATGCATCCCGTCATTCAGTTTCTCAACGCCGCTTTGGCCCAACAGAAACCGAACCGTTCGGACTTCTTCTAGCCCCCCCCAATCCCCCCAGTTGCCATTCGGTTGCAGCTCATTGACCGGCTGGAAAAACCCCCGCATCCTGGTAGGGATTACACTAAAGGGTTAACTCTTCCGTGTTGAAAGCTCTCTCCATCGCCATCCTTCTCTCCCTAAGTTCCCTTTGGGCCGAGACTCCCCGCGCCGGGCACTCCCATTACGGGGGAGAGCTCGACTCCGGCCCCCGGCAAAAGCCATGGGAGATCCGCGCCATCGGCAATACGCCCTTCCCGATCACCCACAAAAACCCGGAAGTGCAGAAATGGTTCAACCAAGGCAATGCCCTGCTGCACTCGTTCTGGTACTACGAAGCCGAGCGGGCGTTTCGGTGGTGTCTGAAATCGGAACCCGGCAATGCCATGGCCTGGTGGGGCCTCTCCCGCGCCGCCCAAGGCACCCGCGGTAAGGAGTTCCTCCTCGAAGCCGTTAAACGTAAGGGCACCGTCACCGAGCGCGAACGCTGGTACATCGAGTCCTCGGCCGACGATTCGACGCAAAATCCCGACGATCCCGGTTACGGCGAAGTCCATCGGAATCGGCAACGGCGCATCCTCGAACGGATCGCCATGAAGTACCCGGATGACGTCGAAGCCAGGGCGCTTCTCGCCTTGACCAACATGATGGAAGACCGCTTCGGAACCGAGTTAATGGTCCAGCAAGTCCTGGCCAAGAACCCCGACCACCCCGGCGCTCATCACTACCGCATCCACAATTGGGACGGTAAGGATCCCGAATTCGCGCTCGAAAGCTGCCGCCGTTACGGTGCCATCGCCCCCGCCATCGGCCACGCCCACCACATGCCCGGCCATATCTACTCCGGCATCGGTATGTGGCACGAAGCCGCCATCGCCATGGACGCCGCCACCCGCGTCGAAAAGCAGTACATGCGCGAGCGCATGACCCTGCCCTACAACAACTGGAACTACGCCCACAACAAAAATTATCTTGCCTATATCCAGGGCCAACTCGGCATGTGCGAAGCCGCCGTCAGCGCCGGACGTCAGTTGCTGGCCGCGCCGCTCGACCCCCAGGAAAACAAGGCCGACGCCTTCAGCCCGCATTACCAAGGCCGACTCGTGATGAACCGAACGCTGGTTCGTTTTGAGCGCTGGAAGGAAATTCTTGACGGCAAAGTATTTTATTGGGATGACAAGCTTCTACGCGATAAAGAAGAGCGTGCCTTTCTCGAAGCCCTCGCTCACCTTGGCCTCGGCGATATCGACAAGGCCCGCAAGAGCACCGCAAAGCACAAAGCTCTGCAATCCGAAATCGAAAAGGAAAAAGACGCCAAGCCCCGTTGGGAGTTGATGCAGGCCGAACTCAAAGCCAAGCTCCTCCTCGCTGAAGGGCAAACGCTAGCCGGTCTAACCGTCCTCGGCAATGCCGCTTCTAAGTACGAAGCGCTCGTCGAAGGCCAGAACGATCCGCCGTTCTATCCCTCCTCGCTCTACCTCGATCTCGGCCGCGCTTACCTCCATGCGAAATCGCCCGCCCTCGCCATCAAGGCCTTTGAAAAGTCGCTGGAGCTCACCCGAAACGACGGCTCCGCGCTCGCCGGCTTGGCCGAAGCGTGGCTCGCCCTCGGCGACAAGGCCAAAGCCACGGACCACTACGCCCGCCTGCTCCACGTTTGGTCCGACGCCGACCCCGGCTTCGCGCCCCTCGCCAAAGCGAAGGCCCTCGGCCTCACCGCCCTGTCCAAGGATGTCTCCCCGGCCCCGCAGCGCAACTACGCCAAAACCACCCTTGAAAGCCTCGGTCCGAACCGCTGGGAACCCTATGGCGCCCCCGTTCTGGACGCCCGCGATTCGCAGAAGAAGCGCGTCACCCTCGAAGAGTACAAGGGCCGCAATGTCGTCCTGATCTTCTACCTCGGCCAGGAATGCCCCCACTGCCTCGAACAACTCCAGGAAGCCGCCAAACGCAACGGCGATTTTGAAAAACAAAACACGGTTGTTCTAGCGATCTCTAGCAATGGCCCCGAAGACAACGCCGACTCGCTCAAACTCAAACAGGTGCCGTTCCGCCTGCTCTCCGACTCCGGCTTTGCCAACGCCCGACGATTCCTGTCCTACGACGATTTCGAAGAAATCGAACTCCATTCGACCATCCTGATCGACGCCAAAGGCCGCGTTCATTGGGCTCGGCACGGCGGAGACCCCTTCGCCAATTTCGACTTTTTACTCAAGGAGATTCAACGCATCAATAGTCTTGCCGACTAATGCGTGACCCCCCGCTGTTCGATGGCTGAAGAACCTAAACCCGCAAAAACTCCGGCTGTCATGGCGACCGTCCCGTGGGACGGCGCTATCCCTGAACTCCTCCGCGAGCACCTCGGCGCCGCCGTCCTCGACACGCATCTGTACGTCGATCAGCCCTGTGCGGTTCTATCTCTCGCCGCTATGCTCCCGGGGCTGGAACTGCTCCACGCCGAAGCCAACTTCGACTATCTCGTCGATATCACCGCCGTCGACTACCCCAAACGCGAGTGCCGCTTCGATCTCGTCTACATCGTCTACAGCCACTCGCGCAACCAGCGAGTCCGCCTGAAGGCGCAAGTGCCCGCCAACCAAAAGCCGCTCTCCGCCGTGCCCATCTTCCTCGGCGCCAACTGGCTTGAACGCGAAGTCTTCGACATGTACGGCATCGAGTTCGCCGGCCACCCCAACCTCACCCGCATCCTGATGCCCGATGAATGGGCCGGCTTCCCCCTCCGCAAAGACTACGGCATCACCCAGATGGATAATACTTGGGTCCAGAATAACCTTGGCATCGAGAGCGGCCAATGACGTCCATCGACTCAAATGAACTCGTGCTCAACATGGGCCCGCAGCACCCCTCCACCCACGGCGTGTTGCGCATCGTTTTGAAGCTCGACGGCGAGCGCGTCAAGAGCACCGAGTGCATCATCGGCTACCTCCACCGCGGCGTCGAAAAGATCGCCGAAAACCGAACCTATGTCCAGTTCGCCCCCTACGTCGATCGCATGGACTACCTCGCCGCCGTCTCCAACGGCCTCGGCTACTGTCTTGCAGTCGAAAAGTTGATGCACTCCGTCGCCCCGCCCCGCGCCCAAGCGGTCCGCGTGATTCTCACAGAACTTAACCGCATTGCCTCGCACCTGCTCTGGCTCGGCACCCACGCCCTCGACATCGGTGCCATCACCCCACTCTTCTACACCCTTCGCGAACGCGAAGAAGTCTTGAAAATCTTCGAAAACTACTGCGGAGCGCGCCTCACGACCCACGCCTTTCGGATCGGCGGCCTGCAGTACGAACTCTACGAAGGCTTCGAACAACAGGTAAATATGTTCTGCGACCAGTTCCTCGGCAAAGTCGACGAGTACGAAGAACTCCTCAGCGGCAATCGAATCTGGCGCGAACGGCTCCGCGGAGTCGGCGTCCTCGACGCTGACACGTGCAAGCGCTACGGCGTCACCGGCCCCATGCTACGCGCCGCAGGCGTCCCCTGGGATCTTCGCAAGGCCCAGCCCTATTCCGGCTACGAACAGTACGAGTTCGACGTGCCCACCCGCGCGAGCGGTGACACCCTCGACCGCTACTTCGTCCGCCTCGAGGAAATGCGCCAGTCCGTCCGCATCGTCCGCCAAGCGGTCGCGAACATCCCCGCCGGCCCCATCATGGCCAAAATCGCCAAGGTCATCAAGCCGCCCGTCGGCGAAGCCTACGTCTCCATCGAAGCGCCCAAAGGCGAACTCGGCTACTTCATCGTGAGCGACGGCACGACGCATCCTTATCGCCTCCGCGTCCGCCCCCCGTCTTTTGTCAATCTCCAGGCGCTGGACCACATGGCCAAAGGCGCCCTAGTCGCCGACGTCGTCGCCATCATCGGCACCATCGACATCGTCCTCGGCGAGGTCGACCGATGAAGAAATTTCTCCGCCGGTTCCTCCTCCTCGACCTCCTCGAAGGCCTCTGGGTCACCTTCCGTCATCAGGATACGAGGCTCATCACCACCGAACAATATCCCAGCCAACGGCCCGCCGTCAGCGAGCGCTACCGCGGCGCGCCCCGCCTGAATAACCACCCCGAAACCAACGAAACGCTCTGCATCTCGTGCAATCTGTGCGCCGTTGCTTGCCCTGAAAATCTCATCGTCGTCGGCAGCGTGCGCAACACCGAAACCAAACGGAAGGACCTCGTCACCTTCACCTACGACCTCTCCCGCTGCATGTTCTGCGGCCTCTGCGAAGACGCCTGCCCCGTCGACGCCCTGGAGCTCACGCAGGATTTCGAAATCGCCAGCTATACTCGCGAAGGCCTCATCTGGGATCGACAAGCCTTGGAGGAAGGGCCCCGGCCCACCCAATATCGCCAATGAACCTCGACGCCTTCTTCTTTTACGCGTTCTCGACGCTCGCCCTCGGCGGCGGCCTCCTCGCCATCACGCGCCGCAGCGCCGTCCATGCCGCCATCGCCCTCATGGTCTCCCTCCTCGGCGTGGCCGGCCTCTATCTCCAGCTCCAAGCCGAGTTCCTCTTCGTCTCCCAGATCATCGTTTACATCGGCGGCATCCTGCTGCTCTTCTTATTCGTCATCATGCTCGTCAACCTCGACGCCGGCAAAAGCCTCCGCCAGTTCCACAAAAACTGGCCCCTCGGTGCCGCCGTCACCGCCCTCACCGGCATCGCCCTCGCCGTCCTCCTCAGCCGCGCCCAACTCCCGCCCGCCCAGCAAATGCCCTCCACCGGCAACGTCGAACTCGTCGCCGACACGCTCTTCCAGGACTACCTCGTCCCCTTTGAGGTCGCCTCCCTTCTGCTCCTCGTCGCCGTCGTCGGGTCCGTCCTCCTGGCAAGGAAACGCGCATGATCTCGACCATGCACTACGTCGCCGTCAGCCTCGCGATGCTCCTTATCGGCACCGTCGGCCTTCTCACCCGCCGCAACATCGTCATCATCCTGATGTCCATCGAGCTCATCCTCAACGCGGTGAACATCAACCTCGTCGCCTTCTCCAAACACCATGGCAACGCCGCCGGCCAAGTCTTCGCCATCTTCGTCATCGCCGTCGCCGTCGCCGAAGCCGCCGTCGGTTTGGGCATTCTGCTCGCTCTTTACCGCAACCGCGAAACGGTGCAGGTCGACGAAATCGACCTGCTCAAATGGTAGCCCCCAGATGAACTTCCCCCATACCTTCTGGCTTGACACCATCTGGCTCATTCCCGTCTTCCCGCTCGTCGGCGCGATCCTGATGATGCTCCTCGGCCGCTACGAATTCCTCGACCCGCAAGACGAATGCACGGCCCTCGAAAATCATCACCACCACGACCGCGGCCACGATCAGGATCTCCGCTCCCCCGGCGGCCTCCGCTGGGCCATCGGCCCCCTCTGCTCCGGCTTCGTTTTGCTGTCGCTCCTCTGGAGCCTCGGTGCCGTCCTCGCCGGCCGCACCGAGCAAATTCTCTTCACCTGGGTCGCCGGCCTACCGTTCCCTACGTTCGATGGCCGCCCCGCCGTCCTCGCCGCCGACTGGGGCTACCTCCTCGATCCCCTCAGCGCCGTCATGATCCTCATGGTCACCGGCATCGGCTTCCTCATCCACGTCTACTCCATCGCCTACATGGAGCACGATGGCGGCCTCTACCGCTACTTCGGCTGCCTCAATCTCTTCGTCTTCTTCATGCTCATCCTGGTGATGGCCAACAACTATCTCCTGTTGTTCATCGGCTGGGAAGGCGTCGGCCTCGCGAGCTATCTGCTCATCGGCTTCTACTTCAAACGCAAGCCCGCCAGCGACGCCGCCATGAAAGCGTTCCTCATGAACCGCCTCGGGGACGCCGGCTACCTCATGGCCCTCTTCTTCCTCCTCGGCATCTTCGGCACCCTCCGGTTCACCGCCATCGAAGCCTCGGCCCACCCCTTGCTCCCCTGGGCCACCCTCCTCCTCCTCGTCGCCGCCACCGGCAAAAGCGCGCAGATCCCGCTCTTCACCTGGCTCCCCGACGCTATGGAAGGCCCCACCCCCGTCTCCGCCCTCATCCACGCCGCCACCATGGTCACCGCCGGCGTCTACCTCATCGTCCGCTCCGCCCCGCTCTTCGCCCTCACCCCCGAAGTCGGCACCCTCACCGCCACCATCGGCGCCCTCACCGCCGTCATCGCCGCCTCCATCGCCCTCGTCCAGCACGACATCAAAAAAGTGCTCGCCTACTCCACCATCAGCCAACTCGGCCTCATGTTCATCGCCCTCGGCGTCGGCGCCTACTGGGCCGCCCTCTTCCACGTCGTCACCCACGCCTTCTTCAAAGCCCAACTCTTCCTCTGCGCCGGCTCCGTCATCCACTCGCTCGACGGCGAACAGGATATCCGCTTCATGGGCGGCCTCCGCCACCGGATGCCGCACACCTTCCGCACCATGTTCATCGCCACCCTGGCGCTCGCCGGCTGGCCCGGCCTCGCTGGCTTCTTCTCGAAAGACGCGATCCTCACAAGCGCCTGGGCCTCCTCCCCCGCCTTGTTCGGCGTCGGCCTGCTCACCGCCCTGCTCACCGCCTTTTACATGGGCCGTCTCTTGTTCCTCACCTTCTTCAGCACCTATCGCGGCGACGTCGAAATCGAAGAATCGCCCAAACGGATGATCATCCCCCTCTGGGTCCTGAGCCTCGGCTCCATCGGCGCCGGCTGGTTCGCCTCGCCCTTCGCCGCTTGGCTCGGCGCCACCCCGGAAGCCCATTCCTGGGGCGTCATGGCCGCCTCCTCCGCCGTTGCCATTGGCGGCCTCGGCCTCGCCTATCACTTCTATCTCAGCCGCCCCGGCACCGCCGACCGCGTCGAATCCGCCGCCGCCCCTGTCGCCAAACTCCTCCGCGCCGCCTGGTACTTCGACGATCTCTACGAATGGGCCATCGTCCGCGGCTTCGCCCGCAGTGGCGGAGCAGCTCTCTCCCGCCTCGATCAAAAAATCGTCGACGGCGGAGTCAACGGCGTCGGCTGGCTCACCCGCCAAACCGGTGCCGTCGGACGCTGGGCCGATACCTGGATCATCGACGGAGCCGTCAACCTCACTGCACTTACTGTCAAGCTGTCATCGTTCCCAGTCCGCTTCCTCCAAACCGGCTTCGCCCAAAGCTACGCCCTGGTCATCGTGATAAGTCTCGCCGCGCTCGCCGGCTGGTACATCCTGAGGAGCGCCTAACCCATGCCCTGGCTCTCCTCGCTCATCCTGCTCCCCCTCCTGGGCGTCCTCGTTCTCCCATTCATCCCGACCTCCCTCGTCCGCTGGTGGGCTAACGGCATCCTCCTCGCTGGCCTAGCCCTCGCCGCCCCCCTCTGGCAGCACTTTGATCGCGCCGCCACCGGCTACCAGTTCGTCGAGCGCCTCCCCTGGATCCCCTCCCTCGGAGCCCAATATCTCCTCGGCCTCGACGGCATCAGCCTCCTCCTCGTCCTGCTCACGTCCCTGCTCGGCCCCCTGGCTTCGCTCGCCTCTTGGAACGCCATCGAAGATCGCACCAAAGAGTTCTACGCCATGCTCCTGCTCCTCCAAGCCGGCATGCTTGGGCTCTTCCTCGCCCAGGATCTGCTGCTCTTCTTCGTCTTCTTCGAAGTCGTCCTCGTCCCCATGTACTTCCTCATCGGCATCTGGGGCGCCGAACGCCGCCTCTACGCCGCCATCAAGTTCTTCCTCTACACCCTCGCCGGCAGCGTTGTCCTCCTGCTCGGCATCATCGGCCTCTACTGGCTCGGATCCCAGCAGCTTCCTCGCCCCACCTTCGAACTCGCCGAACTGCTCAAACTACGGCTCCCCCTCGATGCCCAACGCTGGCTCTTCTGGGCCTTCTTCGCCGGCTTCGCCATCAAAGTCCCCATGGTGCCCTTCCACACCTGGCTCCCCGACGCCCATACCGAAGCCCCCACCGCCGGCTCCGTCCTCCTCGCCGGCGTGCTCCTCAAAATGGGCACCTACGGCCTCATCCGCTTCTCCCTCCCGCTGTTCCCGGAAGCCGCCCGCGAAGCCGCCCCCATCCTCGCCGTGCTCTCCATCGTCGCCATCCTCTACGGCGCTCTCATCAGCCTCGTCCAAGCCGATTGGAAGCGCCTCGTCGCCTACTCCTCGGTCAGCCACATGGGCTTCTGCACCCTCGGCCTCGCCGCCCTCAACGCGAATGGCTTAGCCGGCAGCGTCCTCCAGCAGATCAACCACGGCATCTCTACCAGCCTGCTCTTTCTCCTCGTCGGCTTCGCTTATGAACGTCGCCACACCCGCAAAATCGCCGATTACGGCGGCCTCGCCGTCGTCATGCCCCGCTTCGCCTTCGTCTTCGCGGTCGCCGTCTTCAGCTCCGCCGGCCTCCCGCTACTGAACGGCTTCATCGGCGAGTTCGTCATCCTCCAAGGCACCTTCACCGCCAACCGCACCTGGGCCGCCTTCGCCGTCCTCGGCGTCGTCCTCGGCGCGGCGTACCTCCTCTGGCTCTATCAACGCACCATGCTTGGCGAGATCCGTCACGAAGCTAATCGCGGACTGGCCGATCTCTCCCTCCGCGAATGGGCCACCGTCCTCCCCCTCCTCGGCCTAGCTCTAGCCATCGGCATCTACCCCGCTCCCTACTTCGCCGTCCTCGAACGCCCCGTCCTCGAACTCGTCGGGAGGCTCGCCCGATGAGCCACTTCTATACTGACGTCGACCACTTCGCCCTCCTCCCCGCCATCATCCTGGCCCTGTTCGGCTGCGCCATCTTCCTCTTCGATTCCCTTCTCGAAGCCCGCAGCCGCCGCTGGCAACTCTGTCTCATCCTCCCCGGCCTCGCCATCACCGGCTGGCAACTTTGGAAGCAAGGCCAAGTCGGCACCTTCACCGCCTTCCACGGCGCTTTAACCATCGACCCGTTCTCGCTCTTCTTCAACTGGCTTTTCCTCCTCACGGCCGTCCTAATCGCCCTCATCAGCTACCGCTATCTCGAAATTGAAAAAGAGCACCAGGGCGAATACTATGGCCTCGTCCTCATGGCCCAATCCGGTGCCTACTTCCTCGCCACCGGCACCGAACTCATTACTCTCTTCATCGGCCTGGAAACGATGTCCCTCAGCTTCTACGTCCTCGTCGGCTTCCTCCGCGAAAAGCGCCGGTCGAATGAAGCGGCCCTGAAGTATCTCCTCCTCGGCGCCTTCTCCAGTGGCATCCTCGCCTACGGCTTCTCCATCCTCTACGGCATCGCCGGTACGACGTACCTCGCTGACATCGCCGTCGCCATCGCCGCCCGCCCGGCTTTCGACCCGCTCACCGTCATCGCCATTCTCACCATCAGCACCGGCGTCCTCTTCAAAATCTCCGCCGCGCCCTTCCACATGTGGGCCCCCGATACCTATGAAGGCGCTCCCACCGCCGTCACCGCCTTCCTCGCCGTCGGCTCCAAAATCGCCAGCCTCGCCCTCCTCCTCCGCCTCTTCCTCGGCCCGCTGGCCAGCGCCCGCGAAGCCTGGGAACCGCTTATGGTCCTCGCCGCCGTCGCCAGCCTCACCGTCGGCAACCTCGCCGCCGTCACCCAAACCAGCGCCAAGCGCCTCCTCGCCTATAGCTCCATCGCCCACGCCGGCTATCTCCTCCTCGGCCTCATCGCCGGCAATGCAACCGGCCTCCAAGGCATTGCCATCTACGCCGGTGCCTACGTCTTCATGACCATCGGCGCCTTCCTCGTCTTAATCGCCGTCCACGGCGACGACATCGACGATCTGAACGGCTTCGCCCGCCGCCATCCCGCCTACGCCATCCCCATGGTCGTCTTCCTCCTCTCGCTCGCCGGCCTCCCGCCCACCGCCGGCTTCCTCGGCAAATACTACATCTTCCTCGCCCTCATCGAATCCGGCCGCTACGCTCTCGCCCTCGTCGGGGCCGTCTACGTCGCCATTTCTCTCTTCTACTATTTCCGTCTCGTCCGCGCTATGTTCCTCCTCCCGGCCACCCTAACCGTCCCAGCCCTCCCCACGAGCCTAGGCCTCCGCCTCGCCCTCGGGGCCACCGGACTCATCACGCTCGGCGCCGGCATCTATCCCGAGCCCTTCCTCCAACTCGCCGCGAGGTCCCTCCTCAAATGATCGATTTCTGGCTCATCCCCATCTCGCTGATGCTGATCATCGTCGGCCTGTTCCCGCCCATCGCCGGCTACATCGTCCTCGTCGAACGCAAGGTCCTCGCCGACATGCAGGTCCGTCTCGGACCCATGCGCGTCGGCCCCCACGGCCTCCTCCAGCCCCTCGCCGACGCCCTGAAGCTTCTCCTCAAGGAAGACATCATCCCGTCCGCTTCCGACCGCGGAGTCTTCTACGTCGCGCCCATCATTTCCATGTTCACGGCCTTTGTCGCCTTCGGCATGGTCCCGTTCTCGGAGAAATTCCGCATCGCCGACGTCAACGTCGGCCTGCTCGTCATCAGCGCCGCCGCCAGCATCGGCATCCTCGGCATCGTCCTCGGTGGCTGGTCCTCGAACAGTGTTTACCCCCTCCTCGGCGCTCTCCGCAGCTCCGCCCAACTCGTCAGCTACGAAGTCGCGATGGCGCTCGGCCTGCTCTGCGGCGTCATGTCCGCCGGCAGCCTCAGCATGGTGCAAATCGTCAAGAACCAGCAAGCCCAAGGCCTCTGGTATGTCTTCGATAACTGGGGCGCCATGGTCCCTGCCTTCCTGCTCTTCTTCATCGCCGCGGTCGCCGAAACCAACCGTTCCCCCTTCGATCTGCCGGAAGCCGAATCCGAACTCGTCGCCGGTTTCCACACCGAATACAGCGGCTTCCGCTGGGCCCTCTACATGCTGGCCGAATACGCCAACATCTTCGTCGTCTCCGCCGTCTCCGTCACTCTCTTTTGGGGTGGCTGGCTCCGGCCTTTCCCGAGCGTCGGCTGGCTCGAAATCCCCCTAAACTACGGTGTCCCCGTCCTGCTCTTCGCCGGTCCCGGCCTTCTCTCGGCCATCCTCTTGGCCCCAAAACTTAAGTACACCCCCCACCGCCTCGGCATGTACGCCGTCGCCGCCGCCCTGACGTTCGTCGGAGCCGTTCTCGCGATACCCGCAGTCAACGCCGTCGCCGCCGCGCCGTTCTGGTTTCTGTTGAAGGTGTCCTTCTTTCTCTACACCATGATCTGGTTCCGCGGCACCTTCCCCCGCTACCGTTACGATCAGCTCATGGACATCGGCTGGAAGCGGCTCATCCCCTTGGGCCTTGGCGCGGTAGCCGTCAACGCCGTCCTCGGCATGCTCTAAAAATACTTCCGGAGCCACGGTACGATTTCGCCGGGAGTCCGTATGATTCAGCAACGGTAACGTCTCCGCTTAAAGATACCTTTCCCCAACGACAACCACTTTAGCGGAGACGCCCGATTTTGAGTCCATAACTGGATCCGACAATTCAGGAGATGGAACTGTTCAAATTTCCCAGTTACGAACAGAGTCTTCCCGCGAGAGTGTAATGCAATCGAAAAGATGTTAATTCCAGCCATCTCTCTCGCTGCGTTCTTCGCGGAGATCGCTGCCACCATTCCCCGCCCAGTCGGTGCCCGCGTCCAGACCCCATCGGGCATCGAATGCACCCGCGGCACCGAGCGTTTCTCCCTCCAAAGCGTTATGAAGCTCTTTGTCGGCATCGCCGTGCTTGACGAGGTTGACCAGCGTCGCTGGAAGTTTGCCGACGAAGTAATCCTCGACCGCAAGGACATCAGCCTAGGCGTCCAACTCATCGCCACACTCGTCGGCCAGCAAGGCTATCGTACGGACATCGGCGACTTCGTCCGCCGAGCGGTCATCGAAAGCGATAGCGCGGCGACGGACATCCTAATCGCCACCTCCGAACCGACACGATGAGTCTGAAGTGGAGGCCAGAATTCGCCGTCCCCCCCCAATCGAGGCTGCTGCCTACCGTCATTACCAAACCAACCCCACGCGAAGCCGCGACCCCGGAATCCATGACTAAGCTGCTGATAGCCCTGTCCGAAGGCCATACGCGTTCACCCGAGTCGGCCGAGTTCCGCCTCCGATCGATGCGCGACACCACGACCTTCCATGACCTGCTCAAGGCCGGCCTCCGACCCGGCTGGGCGTTTAGGCCACAAGAGGGAACCAGGAGCTCCTGGAACGGAGTCACCGCCGCCGTCAACGACGTCGGCATCCTCTTCGGCCCGAAATGCAAACATATCGCCATCACCGTCCTCATCGGCGACTCCACCGCCCCGCTCGCCGACCGAGCCAAGGTCATGGCCCGCATCGCGCCTCTGACGACCACGCCGTAGCCCGGAACGGGAGCGCCCAGCGCATTACCAGAACCTGCTTCAACATGCCCCCGCGAGATCCAGGTCCGGCCCCAGAGATGGCCGCCTCGATCCGTGATAACCGTGCGGAATATCTATCGATCCCGACAACGCCCGCCACCCTCCTTTCTTCAATCAGCGAACGGTATCGCTATCACCTCCCTCGCTGCTTCCAGCATGGATCCCGACCTTAGGGCCGACAGTGCCCGGACTTCGATCAGGTAGTCGTTGAGACAGTTGGTAAAGGTGGTGGTCGTCCCTCGCACATTAAGCACAAATGCCCTAACAAGCCGGACCGCCGGATCAGGGCCCTGGATGCCCGGCGGTTCGGAAGCGCTGGAGGCCTGTAGCCCATTCGCCGATTCTAGGGCAGCAGAACTTTGGCTACGGCCACGTTGTCAGCATAGTCCGTCGAGCGGACGGCGATGACCATCTCCTGGCCCGCCGTCCGGGGCACCGTCAGTGAGTACTTGTGCTGCTTGGCGTCGTGCAGGCGGGTGAGCGGCTCCACGATGGTCCAGTCGCCGCCGTTGATCGAGTATTCGGCTTTCTGCAGAATCGAAGCATCATCGGTGGCGGTCCAGGTGGCGGTACCGCCTTGCGCCCGCAACTCGGTAATGCGGGGCACAGCGTTGTCGACCAGAAACCACTCGCCCTCCAGCGAGTTCGACAACGCCTTGGCGGTTACATTCGACGGCGAATCGGAAGCGGTCACGCGAAGCTGATACTCGCCGTCCGGAAACGCTTGACTATCCCAGGAGAGATTGCGGACCGTGAGGTGTTCTTTCAAAAGCTTCCATGCCTTCTCGCCTCGCCCCCGGATCTCCACTTTGTACTCCACCGTATCGCCGTTCGAATCGCCAGCCTTCCAGCGTGCCGACTGCGAACCCTTGGAGTAGTTCAACGTCGCGGCGCCGGGATCCGACGCGGCAACCGAGGTGGAAGCCGAGCTGGTCGAAGACATCGCCGAGAGCGAGAGCGAGGTAGACCGCGTAACCCCCGGGACCCCAATCGGGAACCGATAGTTCGCCTGGATAACTTCGATTGCTTCGACGAGCGGAGCGATATTCCGCGGGAGGTAGGCGAGTTCGACGCCCGCCAACTCTGCGCCACTCGTAAGCGTCAACCGGTACTGCAGGAAGCGGGCCGCCGGGGAGGCGATACGCTCGCCAACCGCCGCCCAGGGACTCCAATTGCTCTGTGCCCGATCCACGTTGCCGCTGCGAGTCTCCCACTTGCCGGATCCGCCGTTGGCGATGATCTTTGGCTCCACGCGGCCCCATTCTGAGAAAAGCCCGGCGTCCATCACGTCACTCTCCAACGTTCCATCTTTCTCCAGTTCCGGGCCGATCGAGTACACCTTGCCAATGTTGCCGGTGACGGCCACGATCGAGCCCCGCGGGCCGCCCACCAACGCCGTGATTTGCGTCGGCGGCAGCGTCAGCAGCTTGGTCGAAACGAGCTCGGAATCAATCCGGTAAACACTGCCGCGATTGCCGGTGCCGACGACGGGCTTACCGCTCGCGTCGAGACAAATGCTATAGATCACCTCTGAAGAATCCGTCCACAGTTTCGTCGGGAACCCATCGGCGGCAATCTGCATCAACTCCGATCCACCGATCACCGAACTCGGCGTCGTCGAAGGCGGTGGCGCGGCCGGGCGCGGTGGCGCCGCCACGTTCATCCCGGTAACGGCCACCTGCGGAGGCGGAGCCGCCAACGGCGCCGGCGGCGGAGCGGGCGCGGCGGAGGCCGCCTTGTTGCCCACCCCAGCCGCGAAGATCGTGCCATCAGCAGCCACGGCCAACGCGGTGATCTCACGCTTGCTTGACTGATGCAGAACAAAGCCCCCGGCCGCCGTCACCCGCAGAATCAGCCCGCTCGGCTCCGTACCCACAATCACGTCCCCGTTCGGCGCTACGGCCAACGAGCGGATGTGCTCGTCATCAGCCTTGAAAAAGACTTGCCCGGTGCCAGCCGCGCTCACGCGATGCACCTCGCCACGGTCGCCCGTGCCGACAAACAGGTCCCCCGACTTGGAGAACGCCATCGCCCAAATGTACTTGGCCTTCGGGTCATAAAACACGGTCGATTTGCCGTCGGCCCCGATCTTGTAAACCTTGCCGTCCGGCGCCGTAGCCACATAAAGCTGGTCGCGAGCATCCACCGCCAACGCCTGAATCTGCAAGCCGGGCACTTCGCCCAAGGTAAGGCCTTGGCCCTGCGCGTTCACGGCGAATACCTTCGCGGACGTGCCGCCGGGGTTGCCGCCGCCGGTATAAATTGTTCCTTTCGAATCTCTCGCCACCGCCCAAAGGTAGGAGGTCGAAGGGTCGAATAGCTCCTTCAACAAAGGGGCCAGCACCACCCGACCATCGCTGCGCAGCGCCAGGCGTTTCAACGTCGCCCGTTCATAGTCTGCCTTCGCGGAGTTCGTCCAGAACTGAGTTTCGACGCCGAGCGCCATCGTCACGAGCAACGCGGCAGCAGCGCCCGCGCGCAATAGAGGAAACGAAGAGAACATGGGTTATTTCACCGTCACGCGCAGCGAATGGCTGCCGCTGACCATATAGTCAAAAGGAATGGATACTTCAGCCAGCGCGGTTTCCGGCGCGGCCAGGTAACTACGGGCCGAACTGCGGCCGTTCTGCATTACGTTCAGAACCGACGACGGCAGGTTCGGCATCGTCTTGTCGTCGACAAACATCGTCGGCCGATTCTGCACGAGCGTGGCGTAGAGCCGGTTGTTGGTACGCTCCTGCCGGATCAGCGAAACGATCTCCGGCACATCCAGGAACCGATTCATCTGTCCGGCGATGTTCTGCATCCGGTTCAATGTATCGGCGTCGCTCAGCACCACGCGATACTGGCCGCCCGCCATGCTCTTCGGCACTTGCAGCTTAATCTCGTGTTCCAGCCGACCGCCGCGGTAAGGCCGCAAATACACCTTCACTGGCAGCTCCGCCCCGGGTTCCACTTCGCTCACCGGCAGCCAGGCGCTCTCAATGGTCGCCGTGCGCCGCTCCGGAATCAGATCCACCGAAACGTCCACCCGCTTCAAATCGGGCATCGAAATCTGGTTCAAAAACAGACGGTTGAACTTGTCGCCCCACCATCCCGCCAACTGCATCGAAGCCGGCACCGGCGCTTCGCTCGGCGACTGCATCGTCGACAGGTCGAGCTTCTGGCCGTTACTCAGCTCCACCATGCCTTTAAAGCGGTACGACGTATCTTCGGCGAAATCGTTCATCCCGGAGATGGAATTGAACAGCGTCACCATCATCAGGTACGGCGTCCATTTCTGCTGCACGAACACGTTGAAGTTCAGAACTTTATTCTTCACCGCGTTGCCGTTTTCGCCTAGCGAGTTAACCTTCACGTTCACCGGAATCATCCGCGCTTCTTCGCCGAGCACGCCCATAATGCCGCTATGCCGATCCTGCCGCAGCGCCCCGACGATCTCGGTGGCGTTCGCAAATTTGTTCGGCTGAAAGGCCGACGAGAGTACCATCAGCACTTCGCCCTTGCTCATCGGCATGCTCACCGGGCCGAGGTTGAAGAATGGATGGCCGAAGCCGAGCACGCGTTTTCCGTCATTGTAGGTCACGGTCCCTAGGCCTGTCATGCTCATGTCGCCGCTCACGAGCACGCCCGCAATGGCGTCGCCCGGTTGCAGCGCCTTTTCCCAACCCAGCGCCGGCTTGGCCGCCTGTAGCGCGGCCGAAGCCCCGCCCTGCACTGGATTCAAACCCATCTGGCGGAACATCGGGCCGAACTGTGTCAGCACCTCGGTCTGAAAGCCACTCAGCGTCAACGGCGTTTCGATGGGCACCATATACGGCGCGCTCATCACCTGCTGCATTTCGCTTGGCACCGAAAGGCGCGCCTGCTGCGAACCGCCCTGCGGCAGCCGCGCGTCGGAAGGCCGCGTCTGATCGAAATCGTTAATTTCAAGCATCAGCTCAATCGGCGTGATGCCGCAAATCGCATCGGGAGAAAAGACGCTGAGCCGCAACGAAACCGCGCCCATCATCTTGCCATCGATATAGACGGGGCTGCCCGACATCCCACCGGCCACGTTCGTCCGCTGCGCTTTACCGCCCATTTTGCCAATGATAATGTCCTGCTTCGGCCCCCACGCGTTCTTCCAAACGCCAATGATCTCGATCGGGACCGCCTCTGGCTCGGTGCCTTCGAACACAGTCCAGGCTGTGGCCTGCATCCCCTTCTTCACCTGGCCGATGGGAAGGATGTCGACGCGACCAGCCCGGGGCTTGGGCATATCTGCGGACTGAGCCAAGCTGGCGCTGGCGACCACTCCGAGCAACTCTCGTCTTGTCATAAATCTAGTTACCAGTGTAGACGCCGCCGGGCCTACGCTTGGCGGGTAAACTTCTTACCGGAAAATAGCGCCAAGTTCGCCATGTGCGGACCAGCCACCGCCGCCGCGGCAATCTCCACCGTGCAGTTCGGATCCTGCCGCGTCTTCATGCAGTCGAAGAAGTTCTGAATATGGGGTTCCATCGGCACCGGCGCCTGCGCCTGCTTGATCGGGGCGGCGTCTCGCTTCCACGGTTCTTTGTAAACGGCGTAGCCGGAATCATCCAGCACCATCGTCGCTTCATCGCCCTGAAACGTGATCGACCAGCCGTTCTGATAGGCGTTGGCGTAGTCGAGCGTCCACGTCACGAGCATCTTGGGATATTCGAAAATTGCGGAAAAAACATCCGGGTGCTCGGCCCCCTTCATCTTCGCCACGTAGCCCGCCGCTTGCGCCGCCAGCGGCGACGTGTTCTGCGTGAACCACTGCGTCACATCCATCAGATGCGTCCCTTGGTCGGTCATGTTCCCGCCGGCGTAGTCGAAGAAGTACCGCCAATTGCGAAAGCGCATCGGTTCGAGTTCCCGCTTCGGCGCATCGCCCAAAAATGCGCGCCAGTCTAATGAACCGGGCAGCGGGCCGTTGTTGAGCTCTTTAGCAATGTTCCAGTTCCACTGCGGCTTGACGAGGGTGATCTGGCCCAGCGTCCCTTCGTCCACCAGGCGCTTGGCTTCGATCAACGCCGGGGCGCTGCGGCGTTGCATCCCAATCTGCACCACTTGATTCGAAGCCCGCACCGCGTCCACCATGATCTTGCTCTGCTCGAGCGACTTCGACAGCGGCTTTTCGAGATAGACGTCCTTCTTCGCTGCCAATGCCGCCTGCAACATCGGCCAATGCTGATGGTCCGGGGAAGCGATCACCACGCAGTCCATCTTCTGGGCCAGCAACTCCTGATAGGCCGTAAAGCGTCGCGCCTCCGGCGAAATCGCGGCGGCCTTGTCCAGATTCGGCCCGTAGATATCGCAGATGGCGACGCATTGCGCGCCGAGCTTCTGAAATCGCTCCTGCAGATAGCGGCCCCGGCCGCCCGTCGCAATTACGCCGAACGTAATCTTCTCATTGACCCCAAATAAAGAAGTGGCGGCCCAAGCCCCTATAAACTCTCGTCGATTCGACATAGCGGTTACTCCTTGCGGCAGCAGAGCACGCGGGAGGGATAGCCGCTTTGCCAAGAGCTCTGATCACCGACGATCGTAAAATCCAGGCTTTCGATGAGGGCTGGCATGCTGGCCTCCACTTGGCGGCCCCAGAAAGACGGTATCACGCTCGCCGCCACCTGGTACGCCTTGTTGAATACGTCGGAGTTCTGGCCGATCAAGATGGTCGTGAACATGCCCCTCGGCCGCAGCACCCGTCGAATCTCTTCAAGCGTGCCCAGGACGTCTTCTGTTCCCAGTAGCTCGAACAAATAGCAGCAAAAGATCGCGTCGAACGATTCATCGCGAAACGGCAGATGCCGCGCGTCCACCGCATGGCAGTGCGTCTTGGCCGAAGGATATTGCGCCCGTACGCTACGCTGCGTCTTCGCTGCCATGCGCGGTGATATATCAATTCCCAGCGTCTGCCCGCTCCCGTTGTTGCCCGCCAGCCGACGGAACATTTCGCCAGAGCCGGTGGCGATTTCCAGAACACGCATCCCGTCAGTTACCCCGCTCATCTTCAGGGCCGATTGGTGGGCGTTGGAATGGAAAAAATAGGTGGAAGCGGGGTAGACTCCGGCTAGAAGGTCGTACATCCGCCGGGTGCGATCCGCGATCGTGTCGTGCAGGCGAGAGTGGGGCTCGGCCCGCGCCGCCCTGAGGGGTCCAAATTCCAGTTCGTCAACAGGAGGCTGCATGCAAGGGCATTCGTAGCTTCATCCTAGCAACTTCAGCGCGAGGCCGGAAACTCGATCTCCGTTTTGGTGCCTTCGCCCTCCCGACTGTCGATCACCATTCGGTAATCGTCCCCGTACAGAACCTTCAGCCGTTCGTTGACGTTGCTCACCCCGATGCCACTTTCGAACATCGTTGCCAGTTTGGCCTCCGGCACTCCCACCCCGTCATCTTCGATCTGCAGCTTGATCCGGCCGTTGACGAATTGGGCCGCCAAGCGGATCCGTCCACCGCCGATTTTACCCGCAAGCCCATGCTTAATGCTGTTTTCAATAATCGGCTGAATCAACATCGCCGGCACCAACTGGTCCAGCGTCTCCGGTTCCACGATCCGCTCAAACCGCAGCTTATCCCCGAACCGCGTCATTTCGATCGACAGGTAATCGTCGATAAACGACAGCTCATCCCGTAACGGCGTCATCGCGTCACTCTTCTTCATCAGCCGCCGCAGAATGTTCGATAGCTTCACCACCACGCCCCGCGCCTGGTCCGGATTCGTGCGGATCAACGCGTTCACCGTGTTCAGTGTATTGAACAGGAAATGTGGATTGATCTGGCTGGTCAACGCGTGCAATCGCGCCTCGGTGACCAGTCGCTGTTGCTCTTGCAGCAGTAGATCGGTTCGAATCGTATTCCAAATTTTCAGCGGGAGCGCGACGGCGAACACCGTGGTCGCACAGATCAGCGCCTCCGACCCCCAGTCCGGATCGGTCCAACTCGCGTAGATCGAATAGAAAAGCCGATCCTCCACAATACGGTCGATCAACCATCGCAGCAGTTCCGCGAATAGAATCGTCAGCAGAAACACCAAGTGAAAGGCGGTCACACGCGTATCGTACTTTCGACGAAACAGTCGCGAAATGGTCAGGTCGAAATACGGCGAAAAGTTCCAAACGCTATCCGGCGTCGGGGCCAGATCGCGCAACAACCCGCCCAACACCCCCACCCCCGCAAACAGCAGAATGCTCAAATACTCACCCGCGACAACGGCCGGCAGCGACATCAGAATCCCGCCCACCAACCCCGTAAAGTAGCCGCCCAGCACGCCAGCCAGCAGCGCCCCCTCCAGTCCAAGGTCCAACGCCAAATATGCGTTATCGGTCAAAACCCGCCCCGCCACGCCCACTCCGAACAGCAGTGCCAAAATTGCAGCGAAGCGAAATTGCTGTTCAATGGTTCTTTCTTCGCGCAGCAGCATCCTAACAAATAGGCTTGATCGGCCGAGAATACTCGCCAGCGAAGCGGCCACCGCCAGCTTCATCAGCAAGACTGCTAAATGTTGTTCGAGCATTCCACCTTATAATATGAGTGTGTTTCGTTTGGAAAAAGTAGCCGACGCCCGGTTCCCGACCCGCTTCGGCGACTTCCGAATTTTCGGCTTCGTGGGGCATTTCGCAGACCGGATTGAAGAAGCCGTAGTGTTGGTGATGGGAGACCTCGACGGCGACCCGCCGCTCGTCCGCATTCACTCCCAGTGTCTCACTGGCGATGTCTTCCATAGTTTACGGTGCGATTGCCGCGAGCAGCTCGAAATGGCCCTCGCCAAAATCGGCGTCGCCGGCCGCGGCATCTTGCTCTACGAGCAGCAGGAAGGCCGCGGCATCGGCATCATGAATAAGCTCCGCGCCTATGCCTTGCAGGACGCCGGAGCCGACACGATCGAAGCCAACGAGCAATTGGGCTTCGCTGCCGATCTGCGCAACTACGAGTTGCCCGTGGCCATTCTCCAATACTTTAGTTTGAAGTCGGTGCAGTTCATGTCGAACAACCCCGACAAGATTTCGGCGCTGGAAATGGGCGGTATCGCCGTGTCCGAGCGCGTACCAATGATCGCCGAACCCATGGAAGAACGCGATTTCTACCTCAAGACGAAGCGCGAGCGGATGGGCCACCTGTTCGAAGCGGCGCTGTCTGAAACTCCAGTAAAGTAAGCCGCCCCATCGCGTCCTCCGCGTCCGCTCCACACATGCCCGGCTCTGGCTGCAGACCCACGCAGACCGCCGGCCGCGTCGGCAGCCCGAACAGCTCGCATAAATTCTCCGCCGTCAGATGCGCACACCGCACCCCGGCCGGCTTCCCCTCCGGCATCTTCGGCAGCGGCGTCGAAATGGAGGGCGCGATGCAGCAAGCGCCGCAGCCCACCCGGCAGGTCACGGCTTATAAACCGCGCTGCACTGGTCCATCTCCCAAACCTCCACCCGCGCAATCCGCACCGTCGTCTCCGGCTGCAGCCCCGGCAGATCCTGGCTCAGATCCTCGCAAATGAAACGCGCCACGTTCTCCGCCGATGGGTTGATCACATCGAACGGGCTCACCTCGTTCAGAAACTGGTGGTCCAGCCGCCCCAGAACCCGCGCGATTGATTTCTTGAGCCCGATGAAGTCGACAAGCAAACCCATCGAATCGAGCTCCGGCCCCTCAATCGTCACCCGCATCTTCCAGTTGTGCCCGTGGATCGGCTCCGTCTTGCCATAGTAGTTTCGCAGCGCGTGCGCGGCGGGAAACACCGCTTCAACATTTACTTCAAACACGGAAGAACTCCTCTACATCTTTGATTTCGGTCGTGAACGCGTAGTCCGGCAGGCTGTCGAAAAAGATCTGTCCATAGCGCTGCCGCGTAATCCGATGGTCGAGCAGCGCCAGCACACCGCGGTCGGTCCGGCTCCGAATTAACCGCCCGAACCCCTGCTTCAACGCGATCGCTGCCTGCGGAATTTGATAGTCGCGAAACGGTTCGCCGCCGCCTTTTTTGATCGCGTCCGTCCGTGCCGCCACCACCGGGTCCGAAGGCACCGCAAACGGCAGCTTGTCGATGATCACGCAGCTCAACTGCTCGCCCTGCACGTCCACGCCCTGCCAAAACGACGACGTCGCAAACAGCACGCAGTTTTTCGTCCGCCGAAACTCTTCGAGCAGCGCGCTCCGCGGCCCCGCGCCCTGCAGCAACGTCGGGAACAGGATGTCGAGCGAAACGCGATCGTACAACTGCCGCATCGATTGATAGCTCGTGCACAGCACGAACGCCCGCCCCTGGCTGCACTCAAGCAGCTTCACGATCTCCTCGGCCGCCCGAGGCATGAAGTCCAAGCTCCGCGGGTCCGGCAGATGTTGTGGCACGTACAGCAAAGCCTGCTCCGGGTACTGAAACGGGCTGCTCACAATCAACTGCCGCGCGTACGAAATCCCTAGCCGTTGCTGCGCGAAATCGAACCCACCGGCCACCGCCAGCGTCGCGCTCGTCAGAGTCACCGACGGCACCTTGTCGAACAGCTTCTCCGTCAATAACCCCGAGACATCAATCGGCGTCGCCTGCAAGAAAATCGCCCGATTCCGGCGCTCAATCCAGTACACGAAGTGCGCCACCCCGGCTTCCATCCAACTCTTCAGGTTGTCCGAAAGTCCCCTCACCCGCGTCGCCAGCGGGATCACCTCGCCCAGGTTCTCTTTCAGCAATTGCAACTGCACATGCACGGCTTCCAGCGCGCTCAGCACGTCCATGTAGGCGTCCGCGTTGCGCTCGCGGAACTGCGCATGGTCTGCAAACCCGCGCCGGCCATCCTGCGGCGGAAACAGCGAGAAAAAGAAATTCGCCGTCTCCTCCATCCCCGACAACATGCGGTCCAACTCCGGCCGACCCATCTCTTTCCGACGACACAACCCCGTGATATCCCGCCGAATCTCCCCAAACTGCAAATTGCTCACCGACAGGCCAAAGTACTGCCCGGCCACGTCCTCGATCTCGTGCGCCTCATCGAACACCACCGCTTCATACTCCGGAATGATGCTCCCGAACTCGCCTTCCTTGATCGCCAAATCGGCGAAGAACAGATGGTGGTTCACGATGATGATGTCGCTCTCCGCCGCCCGCCGCTGCATCTGCGTGATGAAGCACCGATCAAACTGTTGACACTTCTGCCCCGTGCAAAGGTCCCGCCGCGCGTCGACCTTCGCCCACGCCGAGCTCGTCTCCGGCAGCGTCTTAATCTCCGCCCGGTCCCCGTGCTCGCTCGTCTTCTCCCACTCGCGGATGATCTGGAAATCCGCCACCTCTTCAAGACCTGTCAACACCGGCTCCTTTTCGGCGTCGTAAATCCGTTGTCGGCACGCGTAATTCGACCGGCCCTTCATGTAGCAAACCCGCAACTCTTGCTCGAAGTGCTGTTGCAGAAACGGAATGTCTTTGAAGAAAAGCTGCTCCTGCAGGTTCTTCGTCCCCGTCGAAATCACCACCCGCTTGCCCGAAAAAATCGCGGGCACCAGATACGCCAGCGTCTTTCCCGTCCCCGTCCCGGCCTCGACGAGAAGATGCCGCCGATCCGCCAGCGCCGTCTCCACCGCTTCGGCCATTTCCAACTGCCCGGCCCGATACTCGTAGTTCGGATGCCACTGCGAGAGAGTGCCATTGCGCGAAAAAAACTTTCGCACCGACAACGAACGCGTCTTTTCCGGCGTGCCGTTCAACTCTTCAGTGTATCGGCCAGCGCGGCGAAAAGAGCACGGTGCGGCGCATGCGTCGCCACCATGTCCTCGGGATGCCACTGTACCGCCAACGCAAATCGCTTCCTCGGCATCTCCGCCGCTTCGATCAGGTCGCCCGAACGCGCCGTCACCACCAACCCCTCCCCCAACTCGTCTAACACCTGATGGTGCCGCGAATTTACCTCGAAATGCGTCTTCCCCGTCAACTGCGCCAGCCGCGACCCCGGCTCCACGTCCACCGTGTGCATCACGTTCCGATGGTCGTCCACGTGCTGCCTTAGCGTCCCGCCGCAAGCGATGTTCAAAAGCTGCATCCCCCGGCAAATCGCCAGAATCGGCAGATCCCGCTGCAACGCCGCCCAGGCCACATCGAGCTCATAGACGTCCCGCGCCGGGTCCAACTCCCCCAGCTGCGCGTCCGGCTCCTGGCCATAGTGCGCCGGGTCAATGTCGTTTCCGCCGCACAAAATCACGGCGTCGTATTCGTCTGCCCCCGGCCCCACCGGCTCCAACCCTACACTCCGCACGGCGTCGTAGTAGGGCTGCACCTTGTGCGCATAGGCGTCGCTATAGGTCAGCAAAACGCGCTTCATTTCTCGTCCGGCGCGATGATGCTGCTCACCTCGGCATCCCGCACTCCATAGACTCTCTTCACCACCCGGCAGATCTCCCGACCCAGCCGTTGCGGCTGCTCTCCTTCCGGTAGGTCCACCACCACTTTGACGTAAATCTGCAACTGCGGCATAAAGCCCATGATACTCTGGCCCTAATGCAGCGCCGAAATTTCCTTGCCGCCGCGGCGCTTGCCCCAGCAGCCAACGCAGCCCCCGCCAACCCCTACCGCCTCCGTTACGCCCCCCACGTTTCGAGCCGCGACGTCTCCTACGAACGCCAGCTCGAAGTCTTCGCCGTGCAAGGCTTCACCGCCTTCGAATTCAACGGCCTCCCCAAGCTGAAAGACTCCGAAATCATCGCCCTCGCCAAAACCAAAGAGCGTCTCGGCCTCGCTATGGGCGTCTTCGTGATGAACCGCGGCGGCTGGAAGCCCAGCGCCCTCGTCGACCGTAAGTTCCACGCTGACTTCCTCGCCGACGTCAAACGCGCCGTCGAAATTCATAAAATCATCGGCAACGAATGCGCCACCGCAACGAGCGGCCTCGGCATCGATACCCTCTCCTACACCCAACAAACGACCAACTGTATCGAAGTCCTCAAACGCGCCGGCGAGATCGTCGAGAAAACGAAAATGGTCATCGTCCTCGAACCCCTCAACGTCCGCGTCGACCACGCCGGCTACTTCGTCGTCACCTCCAGCCACGGTGCCGAAATCATCGCTAACGTCAACCACCCCAACGTCAAACTCCTCTTCGACATGTATCACCAGCAAATCTCCGAAGGCAATCTCATCAACCACATCCGCCAGCACTACGCCCAAATCGGCTACATGCAGGTCGGCGACGTCCCCGGCCGCAAGGAGCCAGGCACCGGAGAAATCAACTATTTGAACGTGTTCAAATCCATCCACGCGCTCGGCTACAAGGGCATTCTCGGCATGGAGCACGGCTGGACCAAGCCCGGCATCGACGGCATGGTGGAAGGCTTCGCCCAATACCGCAAGGCGGATAGCTGGACGTGAGCTGCCCCGTTTGTCGCATCCGTAAACCCAAGCGCCCCTGCCCCGCGCTCAATGCCGATATCTGCTCCCAATGCTGTGGTGAGGGCAGGGAACACACGATCTCCTGCCCCCTCGATTGCGAGTTTCTGCTCGAAGCCCGCCAGCACGAAAAACTCGTCCCGATGACCGCCGCCGAGTCGCCCCACCCCGACGTCGAAGTCACCGAGCAATTCCTGCTCCAATACCAAACCCAGCTCATCCTGCTCACGAACGCCGTTTTTGTCAGCTCCGTGAGTACCCCGAATTCCAACGACTCCCACATCCGCGCCGCCCTCAACGCAATCATTCTCGCCCGTTGCGAGGAACCCCTTCCCGCGATCTCCCCCGAAGCCCAAAGCATCGTCGCCCACTTCGCGGAAAACCTCGAAAAGCTCCGCAAAGGCCTCACTGACGACGCCCGCGCCCGTTTTTGGAACGATGCCATTCTGCTCCAACTCCTGGTTTTTTTGCACCGCCTGGCCGTAGGGCGCGACAATGGAAGAATCCGAGGACGGGCCTTCACCGCCTTCCTCGAAGATCACTTTAAAAAGACAATGGGAGGCGGATGAACGACGTAGGAATCATTCTGTTTGGTCACGGATCGCGGGTACCCGAAGCGAACCAATCCGTGATGGCGGTCACCGAAGCGATGCGCGAACGCGGTGGCTACCCCCTCACCGGCACCGCGTTCCTCGAACTCGCCGAGCCCGACCTGCCCCAAGCCGTCGCCGCTCTCGTGGCGCAAGGGGCCCATCGAATCCTCGTCATCCCCTACTTCCTCACCCTCGGCATCCATCTCCGCCGAGACCTGCCCCGCATCGTAGAGGATCTCGAAAGCATCCATCCAGGTGTGACGATTCAAGTCACCGAACCCCTCGATGGCCATCCGGCGCTGCTCGACATCGTCATGGCCCGCACCGCCGCCGCTCTCGCCTAACCTGCCATGAAAGCCGAACTCATCAACTCCGTCGCCCTTGCCCCTGATATTCGCCAGTTCCACTTCTCCGTTTCGGAACTCGACGCCCTCAAATTTATCCCTGGCCAGTTCGTTTCCCTCTCGGAGACTTTCGGCGAAAAGAAGGTCACCCGGGCCTACTCCATCGCCTCCCTCCCGGACGGCAGCAAAACGTTCTCCATCTGCCTGAACCGCGTTGCCGACGGCATCTTCTCGCCCCATCTGTTCGCCCTGAAGCCCGGTGAAACGGTGGATATGAAGGGTCCTCTCGGCGTCTTCGTGTGGAAGCCTGAACGCGCCGACTCCGTCATGGTCGCCACCGGCACCGGCATCGTCCCCTATCGGCCCATGCTCTTCGATGCCCTTCGCCAAGGGGCCACCGAGCGATTCACCCTGATCTATGGCACTCGCCACCCCGAAAACTTGCTCTACCTCGATGAATTCCGCGCCCTAGCCGAGCAACACCCGAACTTCACGTTTATCCCTACCGTCACCCGGCCCACCGACACCTGGTCCGGCGCCACCGGTCGCGTCCAAGCCCACGTCCTCGAAGCCATCGGCGACCGCCGCGACATCCACCTCTACGCCTGCGGCCTCAAAGAAATGGTCGACAGCGTCCGGGAAATCGGCAAGGAACTCGGCTTCGATCGCAAACAGATCGTCTTCGAGAAGTACGACTAAGTAAGATAGAAGAACATGAATTCGCGCTTCGCCATGGCCGCCGGCGGCGTCGGGATCGTTTTCCTGGTCACCCTGGCTCTCGCCTTTGCCTTAATGCCCGGGCCTCACACCCGCACCGACTATCTCGTCATCGGTGCCATCGCCACTTTCGTTTCGATGTTCGTCCTTTTCTTCGTCCTTATCCACGGATGGGTCAAGGGCGGCCAAATCTTCTCGAAAACCCGCCCTCCGAACAAAACCGACGACTAAGCCGACAAGACCCGCAATTCCACTCGACTGTAGATCTGTTGCGTCTGGTGCAGATTCGCAAACGAAATCCCCGGCAACGCCGCCGAGGCCGTCCCCGCCGCCACGCCCCAACGCACCGCCTCTTCAAACGGCTTGCCTTCCGAGATCGCCCACGTAAACGCCGCGGCCAGCGCATCGCCCGCGCCAATCGGGCACACCGCGTCGATCAGCGGCGGCACCGCCTCCACGAGCACGCTCTCCGATGCGCCCACCGCCCCCCGGCTACCCAGCGACAGCACCACCCACTTGGCCCCCATCGCCACGATCCGCCGCGCCGCATCCTGAAAATGCTGCCGCGTAATCAACGCCCGGTTCAACAGCCGCTCCGCCTCCGCCTGATTCGGTGCCACCGCCGACGGCCCCACTTCCAGCCCATGCAATAACGCATCGCCGTCGGTATCCAGCAGCGTCGGCACGTTCCGCTGCTGCGCCTGCCGAATGATGCGAGCGTAAAAATCCGCCGGCACCCCCGGTGGCAAACTGCCGCACAGCATCAGCCACCGAGCGCCGTTCAGGTTCTCGACGACTGTCTTCTCAAACTTGGCCAACTCCGCCGCGTGAAACAGCGGACCCCGCTCATTCAGCTTCACCGCCAGCCCTTGCTTGTCCACAATCGTCAGGTTCCCCCGCAGATTGTTCTTGATCTTGACGTACTCCACCGGAAAGCCTTCCTGCTGCATCAGCTCTTCAAAGCGTTTCCCGTTCTTCCCGCCCGAAGCCGTTATCGCCTTTGTCTGGGCCCCAAACGAGTGCAGCACCATCGACGCATTAATCCCCCGGCCCCCGGCCGTTTCATTGGTCGAAAGGATGTAGGCGCGATCTTCAAACACCAAACGGTCCGCCTGGACGTTTTGGTCAATTGCCGGATTCAATGTCAGCGTTAGAATCAAACTCCTATTCTAAAGCCTTTTCGCCCCAACTAAGCTACGGTAGAAGATGGGCTCCCGTTCTCATTTGCTACCTTACGCCGCCCTCGGAGCCGTCTGCTTCTTCTGGGGCACCACCTATTTGGCCATTCGCATGGCCCTCGAATCGTTCCCGCCTCTCATCCTGATGGCGTCCCGGTTCCTGCTCTCCGGCTCCATCCTGCTCCTGTGGGCCTGGCATAAGGGCCTCGCATTCCCCACGGGGGCCGCCCTGCTCCGCACCAGTTGCGTCGGGTTGATGCTCCTCGGCGTCGCCAACACCTGCCTCACCTACAGCGAAACGCTCATCCCCAGCGGCCTCGCCGCCCTCTTCCTCACGACGGCCCCCTTCTGGCTCGTGGGCCTCGAAGCGCTCGTCCCCGGCGGCGACAAGCTAACCTGGGCCACCACCATCGGTCTCGCCATCGGCCTCTGCGGCACAGCGCTGCTCGTCGTCCCCGGCTCCGGCGACCTCGCCATGTCCGCCGCCGTCGGCACCGGATTTATCATTCTTCAGGTCGGCAGCTTCTTCTGGAACGCCGGGTCGATCCTCCAGCGCCGCTGGAAAACCGATACCCACCCCGTCCTTACCGGCGCCATCCAGCAAATGGCCGTCGGCCTCGTCTGCCTCGTCTTCGCGCTCGCCGTGCCCCAAAAACCCATCCACTGGACCGCCAACGGCGTCGCCGGTATCACCTGGCTCGTCACCTTCGGCTCCATCGTCGCCTACAGCGCCTACATCTACGCGCTCGAAACCCTGCCCATCTCGCTCGTTTCGATTTATACCTACATCAATCCAGTCGTCGCCGTCAGCCTCGGCAGCCTGTTCTACGACGAACCTTTCGGCTTCAAGGAGCTAACGGCCATGGTCGTCATATTCCTCGGCGTCGGCATCGTCAAGCGCTTTAGCCATCCTTCTCAAACACCTTCGCCGCCAGCACCCCGCCCAGCGACGGAAGAATTGTCGTAACCCCAAACAGAATCGCGATCACCAGCAAAATCAGTAGCGCAAAGCTCGTCGGTTGCTTCATCACCTCCACCGCCTGGTCGATCCCCGGGTCATTCCCGCCCTGCAGTCGCATCTGTTCGGTCCAAGCGCTGATCAAATCCCCATTCGACGAGATCGCCACCATCGCCATCGTCAAAACCACCAGCGTCAGTACAAACGCGAACACGCCCGTGATCCAGCCAAGCCGCGCGCCGCTTTTGATGGTCATCGGCTGCCCCGTCCAGCGCCGATAAAATACGACAGAAAGGAACCCGCCCGCCACCAGAATCACCACCCGCCACAGCAGCGCCGCCGCAAACGGCAGCGGCACCGTCGAAAAAAAGAAAATTAACGAGGCGGTAAACAGCGACGCCCGGATCGCCTTCCCGTTATGGAAGTCGATCGGCAGCACCGCTTCCACCACTTGCGGAGGCGGCGGGGCTGGCGCGATCGCCGCGGCCTCCACCTCTTCCGCCGCTACCTCTTCAAACAAAGGCTTGCCGCACTTATGGCAAAACCGCGCGTCCGGGGGCAACTGCGCGCCGCAATTACAAAATTCTGGCACTGCTTTAGTTTCCGCCACATTTACTAGATGCCGCAACCGTCATGATACGGTGTTAGAACATGTCCCCACTGACCCTGCTGGTCGTATCCAACCCGGCCGCCCCCTACCTGAAGGTCCTGGACCAACTCCCCGCCGGCATCGAAATGGCTATCGGCAACACGCTCGAAGCCTTCGCCCCGCTCGGCGACCGTGCCGACGTCGTTCTTTATTGCATGAACGCCGGCATGAAACTCGAAACCGCCTGGCCCCTGGCACCCAACGCCCGCTGGATCCATTCCATGTCCGCCGGCCTTGAATCCACCCTCTTCCCCGCGCTCGTCGAAAGCTCGATCCCGATGACCAACGCCCGCGGCGTCTTTAAGGAATCGCTCGGCGAGTTCGCCATTGCGTCCATCTTCCATTTTGCCAAGGACCTCCGCCGCATGGTCCGCAACCAGGAAGCCGCCCGCTGGGAGCAGTTCGACGTCGAAATGGTCACCGGAAAAACGCTCGGTGTCGTCGGCTACGGCGAAATCGGCCGCGCCGCCGCCGTCCGCGCCCAGGCCCTGGGCATGAAGGTCCACGCCATCCGCCGCCGCCCCGAACTGTCGAGCGACGATCCGATTGTTACAAAGAGCTTCGCCATCGCCGACCGCGCCGCCATGCTCGCCGACTGCGACTACGTCCTGCTCGCCGCCCCGCTAACGGACGAAACTCGCGGCCTCATCGGCCCGGCCGAAATCGCCGCCATGAAGCCTTCCGCTGTCGTCATCAACTTGGGCCGCGGCCCGGTCATCGACGAGGCCGCCCTGGTCGCCGCCCTCAAGGCCGGCAAGATCCGTGGTGCCGCTCTCGACGTATTTGATGTAGAGCCTTTGCCCGCCGACCACCCCTTCTGGACCATGGAGAACGTGCTGATCTCGCCCCACTGCGCCGACCATACGGCAACGTGGACCGAGGAAGCCATGGAACTCTTCGTCGAGAACTTCCACCGCTTCAGCAAGGGAGAACCGCTCCACAATCTCGTCGATAAGCGCAGCGGCTACTAGCCTTCGAGCGTGGCCACGAAGGCGGCGATGCGCCGAGCGCGCGTTTCCGCTTTCTTCGCCGTCTGCAATCGAAACAAAATCGAGTACCGATTCATGCTGCTTAACGCCGCATAGGCCGCGGCTGCCTTCGGACTCTCCGCCAACGCCGCGAGTAGTTCGGGAGGTGCCGCAGCCGTCTTCGGCGAGTCGTACGCCGCATCCCACCGCCCATCGGCCTGGGCGCGTTCCACCTCGGCCATCCCCGCCGGCTGCATTCTCCCGGCGGCAATCAACGCGGCGACCTTCTCCCGGTTGATCTTCGACCAGATGCTCCGCTTCCCTCGTGGCGAATAGCGTTGTCGATAGGTGGTCTCCGATTCACTCTTCACTTGCCCATCGATCCAGCCACAACAAAGCGCGGCATCGACCGCTTCCGGGTACGAAACGCTCGCCAACCCCGAGCCCTTCTTTGCGAAACGAAGCCAAATCCCGGTCGAGGTGGTTCCGTTCTCCTCTAACCAATCCAGAAACGCCTGCTGCGTCGAAAAGCTATTGACAGGAAAATCCACAGGACTAGAATAAGGCCATGGTGCGTATCCTGCTACTCGCGTGCTCCTGTTTGCCGGTTCTCTTCGCTGTCCGTCCTCTGCCGCCCCATGTCACGCTCGTCCGCCCTTTGGGCAAAGCACCCCGGCAGGCGATTGCCGCCAATCGTCCGCCCGCTCAGCCCACTGCCTGCGGGCATATCATGACCGTCCCGGCGGATCCCGCCATCGACCCTGGCATCATCTCCCGCGACCCGACCAGCACCCCGACCGAGATGCCCATCTTTAATGGCTATCCGCCCTGCTCTGCCGGCGCCTCGCAACAGAACCTCCTGCCTCCTCAATAGTTTACGGAGGTGAAACGAGTTGTCTATCGCGCTGTGACTTTGATAGGCTATAGCCAGCCTTCGCTTCGTAAGCGAAAATTTGGTCAATCGAGGTTCCTCTATGAAGAGGTTGTTATCGCTTTGTTCTATCCTTGCCCTACTGTCTCTGCCGATCCTGGCTCAGACTTTCGGCGAAATCACCGGTGAAATCCGCGACTCCTCCGGAGCGCTTGTCCCCGGAGTTAAAGTCACCATCATTAGTGCTGCCACCAATGCCACCCGCCGTGTTGAAACCAACGACGCCGGCATCTACAGCGCTCCTTCACTCCCCCCCGGCATCTACTCGCTCCGCGCCGAAAAGCAGGGCTTCAAATCCGCCACCGCCGCCAGCATCCAGGTGCAGGTGCAGTCCACGGTCCGTTTGGATCTCGATCTGCCCCTCGGCTCGGTTACGGAAACGGTTGAAGTCTCCGGCGCTGTGGCGCTCCTGACCACCGAAAACGCCACCGTCGGAACTGTTATCGAGAACAAGCGCATCGTCGAGCTTCCGCTTAACGGCCGCAACTATCTCCAACTCGTTTCCCTGTCGCCAAACACCTCCACCGGTTTCCCGTCCGCCGGCCAAGCCCGCTCTCGCCAAGGCGCCTTCCGCGCCGAACAGAGCATCGCCGTCGCCGGTCAACGCAGCTCCTTCAACCACTACTCCCTCGACGGCATCGAAAATACGGACCCGAACTTCAACACGTTCGTCATCCAGCCTTCGATTGACGCCTTGCAGGAGTTTAAGGTGCAAACCGGCGTTTATCCCGCCGAGTTCGGCCGCGCCACCTCCCAAATCAACGTGTTGACCAAGTCCGGTGGCAACCAGTTCCATGGCACCGCTTTCGAGTTCCTCCGCAACGAGAAGCTCGACGCCAAGAACTACGCCTTCCGCGCCGCCCGCCCCCCGAAGGATCCCTTCAAGTGGAACCAGTACGGTGGAACCCTCAGCGGTCCGGTCATCATCCCGAAAGTGTTCAACGGCAAAGACAAGCTCTTCTTCATGGCTAACTATGAAGCGTTCCGTCAGCGCCGCTCCACCCAGTCGCTCTACACCGTCGCCACCTCTGCCATGCAGGGCGGTAACTTCGACGGCATCGCGACCATCTATGATCCCCGCACCCGCACCGGAACCGGCAACGACATCACGTCGCTCCCCTTCCCCGGTAACGTCATTCCCACCAACCGGATTGACCCGCTCTCGAACAAACTCCTCGAGTTCTATCGCAAACCCAACCTCGGCGGCGTCGCCCGGAACTATCAACAGTCCCAGGGCGCTCCCATCAACCGCGACCAGTTCATCCTCCGTATGGACTTCGTCGAATCGTCGAAGTCGCAGTGGGCCGGTCGTTATAGCTGGGGTGACGAAGTGCAGTACAACGAAGGGTTCCGTCTCAATGGCGCCCAAGTGCTGACTAACGTCGAACAGTACATGGGCAGCAACACTCGCACCCTCTCGCCGAACATCGTAAACGAAACCCGCTTCGGCATGACGCGCTTCTACAACTCCACCGCCCGCGAACTCGCTGGCGTCCGCGACGTAGTCAAGGAACTCGGCATTGTCGGCCTCAACACCGGGGCCCCCATCACTTGGGGCATCCCTTCCATCGGCATCACCAACTGGCAGGGCCTCGGCGACGACTCCGAAGGGCCGTACGAAAACAAGAACCGCTCCATGCAGTTCCTGAACAACACGTCCTGGATTCGCGGCAAGCATAGCTTCCGCTTCGGTGGCGAAATCCGTCAGGACCAGTTCAATCAGGATGGCAACCAGTTCGCGCGCGGTTCGTTCGGCTTTGAGCCCAACGCCACCCGCCGTGGCCCGGCCGGGACCAACCTCGGCGGCGATGGCTTCGCAGATTTCCTCCTCGGTGAAGTTCGCCGTGGGGAAACCGCCGTCGCGATCGGCAGCGCCCGCTTCCGCGCCACCAGCTTCGTCCTCTACCTCGACGATTCCTGGAAGGTCTCGAGCAAGCTGACCCTCTCGCTCGGCCTCCGCTACGAGAATACCCCCCCGTGGACGGATACCACCGGCAAGCTCTTCACCGCCTCGATTCCCGCCATGGACTCTACCCCGAACGTGGCAGACCGCAACCGCTATCCGGTCTTCGTTCGTCAGGGCAACGGCACCAACCCCTACGACGGCATCCTGGTCCGCTGGCCCGGTATCGACGTCGTCCAGGACGGCCGCCTCGGCAATCGTCTCGTCAAACGCGATAACAACGACTTCGCGCCCCGCATCGGCATCACCTACAACCCTTCAGAAAAATGGGTCATCCGTTCGGGTATCGGCATGTTCTACGCGCAAGATACCGGCAACCCCCGCTTCGATATGGCTCGCAACATCGCTGGCCGCTTCCGGCAGGAATCGAGCAGCGATCGTCCGGACCGCCAATGGGGCAATGTGTTCCGCGAAATCTCCGGAGCCGTCGCTCAAGTGCCGAATCCGTACACCTTCGCTAACCTCTACGACCGCCGCACCCCGTATGTGATGCAGTATCTGTTCAATGTGCAGCGCGAGTTCAACAAAAACCTGGTCTACGAAGTCGGCTACATCGGCTCCGCCTCCCGGAAACTTGAATCGCTTCGTGCGGTCAACGAATCCATCCCGGGAACCACGGGTTCGGTCATCAGCCGCGCTCCGTACCCCAACTTCGGGCGTATCCAGCTCGTCGACAACGGCGGCCGGGGTAACTATAACTCCCTCGGCATGAAGCTCACCAAACGCTACTCCAGCGGCTTCAGCGCGCTTGTCTCCTACACCTACGCCAAGTCGATCGACGAAACCAGCGGTATCCGCGTCAACGACGGCGACACCCTCTTCCCGCAGAACAGCTATTGCATGCGCTGCGAAAGAGCGTTGTCGACCTTTGATACCCGCCACCGCTTCGTCACCTCGCTCCTCTATGACATTCCCTTCGGAAAGGGCCGCAGCCACAACATCGCCAACCCGGCGCTGAATGTGATCGCCGGCGGTTGGCAAGTCGGTTCCATCGTCACGGCCAGCACCGGCTTCCCGTTGACGGTCGTCAGCGGCAGCGACGTCTCCAACACCGGGGCCGGCTTCGACCGTCCGAACTACAACTCGGGCGTCGATCCGAACCTCTCCAGCCCCGATCCCGCCCGCTGGTTCAACGTCGCGGCTTACTCCCTTCAACCGCGCGGCACCTTCGGCAACGTCGGTCGGAACACCCTCATCAGCCCCTCCATCCTCTCGTGGGACTTCTCCGCGTTGAAGAACTTTAACCTGCCCTTTGCCGAGGGTCACTCTCTGCAATTCCGCTTCGAAGCCTTCAACCTGCCGAACCACCCGAACTGGGGCAATCCGGATACGAACGTTGGTAACCCGACGAACTTCGGCACCATCGGCGGTACCCGGACCAACATGCGGAACCTCCAACTCGCTCTGAAGTACAACTTCTAAGCGAAAACGAACCCAACCTCTACGGCCCGCCACCCCACCAGGGTCGCGG